>ERZ1645187.4-NODE-4-length-232569-cov-32.643110_pt1 | contig 232569 bp, 218 predicted proteins | sample MGYA00575352_ERZ1645187 | MGnify/ENA primary metagenome ERZ1645187 (study PRJEB40837, sample SAMN11349314) | freshwater sediment metagenome | isolation source: river sediment | host: Sediment | place: India: Wazaribad , New Delhi | collected 2017-02-21 ...
CATGAATAGCGCCATGAAAACCCACTACCTCGAAGACCTCAGCGAAGGCATGGAAGCAAGCTATACCCGCACCGTCACCGAGGCCGACATCGAAGCCTTTGCCAGGGTCTCCGGCGATACCAATCCGGTTCACCTGGACGAGGACTATGCCAGGGGCACCATGTTCAAGACCCGCATTGCCCACGGCATGCTCTCGGCAGGCTATATCTCCACCGTGCTTGGCACGAAATTGCCCGGCCCCGGCTGCATCTACATGTCGCAAACCCTCAAGTTTCTCGCCCCTGTGAAGATCGGTGACACCGTTGTCACCACGCTGAAACTCACCAGCCTTGACCCGGTGAAGCGGCGCGCCCAGTTCCACTGCCAGTGCAGCGTGGGCGACAGAAAGGTGGTGGAGGGCGAAGCGATGGTCATGGTGCCGTCGCGGGGATGATGATGGAGATTGTGACGGGTGCCGCACCCCTGCCGGAGGAATTGCGGGGCGCGGTTGTCGCCATTGGCAATTTTGACGGCATGCACCGCGGCCACCAGCAATTGCTGGCCGCCGCAAAGGCCGTGGCAGAGGCACAGGGGCGGCCCTGGGGTGTGGTCACCTTCGAGCCGCACCCGCGCAGCTTCTTCACCCCCGCCGCGCCGGTGTTCCGCCTCACCCCGCCCGCCCTGAAGGCCCGTCTGGCGGCGGCCCTGGGCGCGGATTTCCTCACCGCCATTCCCTTTGACGCCGCCCTGGCCGGATCAGCACCGGAGGAGTTTGTCCGCCATCATCTGGTTGACCGTCTGGCCATCGGCCATGTGGTGACGGGTTATGACTTCCTGTTCGGAAAGGGCCGCAAGGGCAGCCCGGAAACCCTGCGTCTTCTGGGGGCACGCTGGGGTTTTGGTGTCACCACCGTCGATCAGGTGGCCGATGAAGACGGCGGCGCGCCCTTTTCCTCCAGTTCCATCCGGGCGGCCCTGCGCCACGGCCATCTGGCCAACGCCGCCCGCGAACTGGGCTATCACTGGCTGGTGCTGGGTGAGGTGGTGAAGGGCGATCAGCGCGGCCGCACCCTGGGCTTTCCCACCGCCAACATCATTCTCGATCCCGGCACCGAACTGGGCCGCGGCATTTATGCGGTCTTCGCCCGCGATGCCGCAGCCCCGTCAGGCACAGCCGACTGGCTGGGGGCGGCCTATTTCGGCGACCGGCCCACCTTCCAGACCGGGCGCTCCTATCTCGAGGTTTTCCTGCTCGATGAAAACCGCGATCTCTATGGCCGCACGCTCATGGTTGGTCTGGTGGACAGGGTGCGCCCCGACCAGCGCTTCACCACGGTGGAAGCCCTTGTCACCCAGATGAACCATGATTGCGCCACAGCCCGGCGCATTCTCGCGGCGGAGCGGCAGAATCCGGCTCTGGGCAATTTTCCGCTGGGCCGCCTTCAGGCCGAAGGCCGGCTCTGATCAGCCCTTGGCCTCGTCATGGGCCGGGTCCAGCAGCCGGTGCAGATGGACGATAAAATAGCGCATCTGGGCATTGTCGAGGGTCTCGCGCGCCTTGCCCAGCCAGGCCTCATGCGCTTCCGCATAGCTCGGATAGAAGCCCACCACATCAAGATGGGCAAGATCCTTGAAGGTGACATGGCGCACATCGGAAAGCTCGCCGCCGAACACCAGATGGAGCAACTGCTTCCTGGCGGCGGACTTGGGCTTGCTGGTCATTCTCTCTCCATCAGTTTTATCAGGGCCTGGTGGCGCGTGAGTCCGGCGGCCAGAACCCCGTCCTGCACGCTGCCGATACGGTTGAAAACCATGGGCCGGTTGCGGGCATCGGTCATGCGGCCGCCCGCTTCCTGCACCAGAAGGTGGCCCGCCGCAAGATCCCAGTCATTCTTGGCGCCAAGCGACAGGGCGGCATCGAGCGAAGCCTCGGCCACCCGCGCCAGCCGCAGCAGCAGCGGCTGTTCGCCCGGCCACTCCGGCACAATGCCATGGGCCAGAAGCGGCGTCAGCGCCCGTCTGGTGCCCATCATCCGGCAGCCCGCCAGCGGCCCGTCACCGGCCTTAAGCCGCGCCGCATTGCAAAACGAGCCACCACCCGCCGTGGCGTGGTAGAAATCATCCGTGAGCGGACGATAGACCGCCGCCGCCACCGGCAGGCCATCCTTGACCAGCGCCCCCGTAACGCACCATTCATCACCGCCCTTGGCAAAGGCACGCGTGCCGTCAATGGGGTCGACAATCCACAGCATCGGTCTGGACAGCCGTGCGCCGTCATCCGCCGTTTCCTCCGACAGCCAGCCATAGTCTGGCCGGGCCGCAAGCAGGGAAGCCTTGAGAAAGCGGTCCACCTCCAGATCGGTTTCAGTGAGCACCGAACCATCCGGCTTGTGCCAGCTCGCCACCCCGGCGCGGAACCGCTCAAGCGCCATCTGGCCCGCCTGCCGCACCTGGTCAAACAGCAGGGCGGCATCCTGCGCGATATCAAAGTCAGCGCCCGGCAAGGGTGAGGCCCTCCACCAGCACGCTCGGCGCATTGACGCTGCCGTGAAACTCCAGATCATCAGCCGGGCTGAGACCGGCAAACAGGGCGCGCAGATTGCCGGCCAGCGTCACCTCGCTCACCGGATAGGTGATCTCGCCATTCTCGATCCAGAACCCGGAGGCCCCGCGGCTGTAGTCGCCGGTCACCACATTGGCGCCCATGCCGATCAGTTCGGTAACCAGAAGCCCCCGGCTCACGCTCTTGATCATGTCGGCCACCGGCACCGTGCCCTTTTCCAGTGTCAGATTGGTGATGCCGGGTGACGGCGGACTGGCCAGACCGCGTGCCCCATGGCCGGTGGGGGCAAGGCCCAGCTGGCGCGCACTGCGCAGATCGAGAATGAAATTCTGCAACACACCATCGCTGACGATGGGCGTGACCCGGCTGGCCAGACCTTCGCCGTCAAAGGGCCGTGACGACTGGCCGCGCCGCTTCAACGCATCATCCTTGATGCTGACGTCGGGTTTGAACAGCGCCTTGCCGCGCTCACCCTTCAGAAAAGAACCGCCAGTGGCCACCGTCTGGCCGTTGATGGCCGAGGCGAGATGCATGAGCAGGCTTGCGGAAATGCGCCGGTCGAAGATGACCGGCACCGCCTGCGAGGCAACCTTGCGCGGGTTCAACCGGCGCACCGCCCGCGTTCCGGCCTCGTAGCCCACCTCTGCCGCAGCCCGCAGGTCGGCCGCATGACAGGCAGAGCTATAGGCGTGGTCGCGTTCCATGCCGGTGCCGGTGCCGGCAATGGCCGAAACCGAAAAGCCGCTGGAACAGCGCTCATAGGCGGCGGCAAAACCGCTGGAGGTGGCCAGCGCCACAAAGCGGCGGCTGGCTGAGGCCATGGCACCGTCGGACTGAGCCACCCCCGGAACGGCAAGGGCAGCGGCCTCGGCGGCAAGGGCCATTTCCCGGAGTTGCCCTTCATCGGGCGGGGCAGGGTCCAGCAAATCAAGGTCCGGGACATCACGCGCCAGCAAGGCGCTGTCCGCCAGACCGGCCAGTGCATCGGGCGGCGCTAGCCTGGCCATGGCCACCGCCCGGCTGGCCATCTGGTCAAGGGCGGCCTCGGCAAGCGCGCTGCCGCACACCGTGGCCGAAGACGAGCCGACAAAGACCCTGAGGCCCATCTCGCGCGCCTCGGCCCGCTCCAGCCTGTCCACCACCCCCTTGCGCAGGCCAAGCATCAGTTCCGAGCGGTCAATCACCAGCGCGTCCGCCGCCGAAGCGCCATGCTTCAGCGCCTGCGCCACCACCTGCTGAGCAAGGTCAACAATTGTCATCGCATCACCGCATCAAGCACCAGCGCCGCCACGATGATCAGGCCAAAGACGCGGTTGGATTTGAACAGGGCTAGGCAGAGCGCGCTGTCATCGCCGTTGAACCGTTTCACCTGCCAGGCGGCATGCAGTGCCGCCAGCCCCACGCCAGACTGGGCCACCACCCCGCCACCGGCCTGCCAGATGGCGGCAGCAATGCACAAGAGCGCCGCCGCGAAGAAAATGACAAGCCAGCGCCGGGTGGCCGCGCCAAACATCAGGGCCGTCGACTTGACGCCGATCAGAATGTCGTCCTCCTTGTCCTGATGGGCGTAGATGGTGTCATAGGCCAGGGTCCAGAAAATCCCGCCGGCATAGAGCAGCACCGGTGCCGGTGACAGCGATCCATGCACGGCCGCCCAGCCCACCAGCGCCCCCCAGTTGAAGGCCAGGCCCAGCACCAGTTGCGGCCAGTGGGTCACCCGCTTCATGAAGGGATAGATGGCAACGATGATGAGCGACGCCGTGGCCAGCACCACCGTATAGCGGTTGAACTGCACCAGGATGAGCAGCCCCGCCAGCAGTTGCGCCACCACGAAAAGCCGCGCCTGGTTGCGGCTTACCTGGCCCGAGGGCAGGGGCCGCGACCGGGTGCGCGCCACCTGGGCATCGAAGCGGTAATCGGCAAGATCATTATGGGTGCAGCCCGCCCCGCGCATGATGACGGCCCCGATGAAGAACAGAAACCCATACCAGAGATTGGGCAGGCCGCCGCCCTGCGCCATCTGGCCCAGCGCCAGCCCCCACCAGCACGGCAGCAGCAGCAGCCACCAGCCGATGGGCCGGTCAAGCCGCATCAGCCGGGCATAGGGCACGACCCCGCCCGGCAGGTAGCGGTCCACCCAGTTTTCCGGCGCGGCATCGGCCACGCGATGGCTGGTCTCGGTCATGGCCCGCGTGTTACAGCATGGCCATGACAAAGACCACTCCCCGCCTCCATGTGAACGCCGCCCTGGCTGCCGGGGCTGATGTGGCGCTGGCGCCGGAACAGGCACACTATCTTGCCAATGTGCTGCGCCTTGCCGCCGGGGCGGCGGTTCTGGCCTTCAACGGCAGCGACGGTGAATGGGAGGCCGTGCTGGCCCCGGCCGGGAAAAGAAAAGCGTCCCTTGCCATAGTGCGCCAGAGCCTGCCGCCCGCTCCGCCGCCCGACATTGATTATCTCTTTGCCCCCATCAAGCACGCCCGACTTGATTACATGGTGCAGAAGGCAACCGAACTGGGGGCGCGCCGCCTGCGCCCGGTCATCACCCGGCGCACCATTGCCGAGCGCGTCAATCTGGAGCGCATGATGGCCAATGCGGTGGAGGCCGCCGAACAGTGCAATCTCGTCTTTGTGCCGGAGGTGCTGGCGCCGGTGAAACTGGACCATCTGCTGGCGGACTGGGATCACCAGCGCCGCCTCATCTTCTGCGATGAACAGGCAGCGGGCAAAAATCCCCTCACCACCCTCAGCACCATCACGCTGCCCGCCGCCCTGCTGGTGGGGCCGGAGGGCGGCTTTGCCCCGGAGGAACGCCAGCTTCTCCTCGCCCAGTCTTTCGTCACGCCCATTTCGCTTGGCCCGCGCATTCTCCGCGCCGATACGGCGGCCAGTGCCGCGCTCGCCCTTCTGCAGGCGGTGGTGGGCGACTGGAGCGGTGAAAAATTGTAATCTGTGGTGTGATAATTTCTTCCTTGCGGCTCTGCGCTGCCGTGCTTACATCAACACCCTTCACAGTTTGAGGATTGCCCCGTGAGCGGACCCGCCCCCGAAACCGCCGAAGCCCTGAGACCCATCACCGGCAAGGACCAGCTTGTCCGCTATCTGGAGCAGGGCGCCAAGCCGCGCGCCGACTGGCGCATCGGCACCGAACACGAGAAATTCCCCTTCCTCACCGACACGCTGGAACCGGTGCCCTATTTCGGCGCACGCTCCATTTCGGCCCTGCTCCACGGCCTCAAGGACCGCTACGGCTGGACCGGCGTTTACGAGGGCGACAATCTCATCGCCCTTGCCGATCCCAGGGGCCTGTCGTCCATTTCGCTGGAACCGGGCGGCCAGTTTGAACTGTCCGGTGCCCCCCTCGCCAACATTCACGACACCTGGGACGAGGTTCATGAACATCTCGACCAGGTGCGCGCCGTGGGCGACAGGCTGGGCATCGGCTTTCTCGGCCTTGGCGCCTCGCCGCTGTGGACCCGGGCTGAAACCCCGGTCATGCCCAAGGGCCGCTATGGCATCATGGCGGCCTATATGGACAAGGTCGGCCGCTATGGCCGCGACATGATGTTCCGCACCTGCACGGTGCAGGCCAATCTCGACTTTGCCGATGAAGCCGACATGGTGAAGAAGTTTCGCGTGGCGCTGGCCCTCCAGCCCGTGGCCACCGCCCTCTTTGCCTGTTCGCCCTTTCTGGAGGGCAAGCCCAACGGCTATCTGTCCTTCCGCTCCGAAGTGTGGACCGACACGGACAATGCCCGCGCCGGCATGTTGCCCTTCGTCTTCGAGGACGGCATGGGCTTTGAACGTTATGTCGATTACGCCCTCGACGTGCCCATGTATTTCGTCATCCGCGACGGCCAGTTTGTGAACTGCGCGGGCGAAAGCTTCCGCGCCTTCATGGCGGGCAAGCTGCCGCAGCTGCCGGGTGAACTGCCGCTGATGCGCGACTGGGCCGATCACCTCACCACCATTTTCCCCGAGGTGCGGCTGAAGCGCTATCTGGAAATGCGTGGTGCCGACGCCGGGCCGTGGCGGCGGCTCTGCGCCCTGCCGGCGCTGTGGACCGGACTTCTCTATTCCACCGCAGCACTGGATGGTGCCTGGGATCTGGTGAAGCACTGGACGGCGGCCGAGCGTGACCGCCTGCGCCATGATGTGCCGAAGCAGGCCTTCGCCGCCGGAATTGCCGGCCGCACCGTGCGCGACATTGCTCGCGATGTGCTGGCGCTGGCGCGGGCCGGGCTGGATGAGCGCGGCTTCATGGGCTGCAAGCAGCGCCGCGAGAGCGCCTTCCTGGACACGCTTGATGAAAGCGTGGCAACCGGCCGGACCAAGGCCGAAAACCTGCTCGACCTCTATCACGGCCCCTGGGGCGGCGATGTGCGCCGGGTGTTCCGCGACTTCGCCTATTAGAACAGCCTGACTTCTGCGGCTGCGGCAATAGTCAGAAGGCGGCTCGCTCATCATGTGTGAATGCGGTATGCGCCGCTTCACGCCCCCTTGTGCCGCGGCAGAAACAGTCTGGCCACCCGGCCAGGCCCCCGTCCTTCCCTACAGCATGCCCATGAGACGCGGCAGCGCCAGCGACATTCCCGGCCAATAGGTCACCAGCAACAGGAATACGAGCATGGTGAGCAGCCATGGCCACACCGCAACAGTGAGTTCGGTAATGCCCATCTTGGTGATGCCGCTGGCCACATAGAGGTTGAGGCCCACTGGTGGATGACACATGCCCACTTCCATGTTGACAACAATCATGATGCCGAAATGCACCGGATCAATGCCAAGCCGCACAGCCACCGGAAACAGGATGGGCGCCATGATCAGGACGATTGACGACGGCTCCATGAAATTGCCGGCGGCAAGCAGCAGGATGTTGACGAGAATGAGGAACATCCACCAGTTCAGTCCGGCCTCGACCATCCAGTGGCCAAGCGCCTGCGGAATGTTTTCATGCGCCATCAGGAATGAAAACAGCACCGCATTGGTGATTATGTAAAGCAGCATGGCCGACATGTTGGCCGATTGCAGCAGCACCCGCGGCACATCGGCAAGTTTCATGTCCTTGTAAACGAAGACAGCCACCACAAAGGCATAGACCGCCGACATGGCCGCTGCCTCGGTGGGGGTGAAGGCCCCGGTGTAGATGCCGCCAATCACCACGACGATGAGGAGAATGCCCCACACCGCCTCGCGAAAGGCCTTCCAGCGCGCCCCAAGATTTGCCCTGGCGAGACGCGGATAGCCGAATTTCCGGGCCCGGTACCAGGTTGTAAAGGCAAGGAACGAGGCCAGCAGCAGGCCGGGAACCACACCGGCCATGAACAGCGCACCGACCGAGGCTGAACTGACGGTTTCGCCATTGGGGCCCTGAACCTGCATGCCGCTTGTGGCCACGGCATACATCACCATGACGATGGACGGCGGAATGAGAATGCCCAGCGCTCCCGATGTGGTGATGACACCAGCGCCGAACTGGCGCGGAAAGCCCTGCTTCACCATGGCGGGCAGAATGACCGAGCCGATGGCCACCACGGTGGCCGGTGAAGATCCGGAAACTGCGGCAAACAATGCGCAGGCCATGACGCCGGCAAGCCCCAGACCGCCATGCCAGTGGCCCACCATGGCGGTGGCGAAGTTGATCATGCGCCGCGCCACCCCGCCATGGGTGAGGAAGTTTCCGGCCAGAATGAAGAACGGGATGGCCATGATCTCGAACTTCTCGATGCCGGTGAACAGCTTCAGCGCCACCGTGTCGATTGGCACCTCTGTCATGGTGAACAGGAAGGTGAGCACGGTGAGACCCAGCGAAATCGAGATCGGCATGCCGGTGAGCATGAGGGCGACGAGCAGACCGAAGATGATCAGGGCGCTCATGTCACTTGTCCTTGTGATCTTCGGTCAGATCGCGCGGCGTGAGATTGGAATCGATGATTGCGTCGCCCACCTCGTCAACGCCGCTTTCCTGCAGGCCATCAACGTGGCCGTGGTCATGATGCGGCAGCTCACCGGTCATGAAGAATGAGTGCGCCACCTGCAGAAAGCGGAAACACATGAGCGAAGAGCCCAGCGGAATGGCCATATAGACCAGCCACATCGGCAGTTCGAGGTCGGGTGAGGTGGCCGAAGCATGCACCATGTGCCAGACGAAATTGGCGCCGAGAATGGCGATGGTGCCGGTGAACAGCGCCCCGCAGGCCAGGCCGAACAGAATGAAGGCGCGGCGTTTGCCCGCCTCCAGCCGGTTGATCAGCACGTCGATGCCGACGTGAATGCCGGTGCGCACCCCATAGGCCGCGCCGAACTTTGCCATCCACACAAACAGGATGATGGTCAGTTCCTGCGCCCACACAAGATTGATGGTGCGCAGGGCAGTGAAGGCCGACTTCGACATGTCAAAGAGAAGGGGATAGTCGTGCGCCCGGGCCCAGCTCAGCACCGAAGCGGTGGCGGTCATTGAATAGCGGTGCAGAACCGCAACAAAGACAATGGCGGTGGCCGCGCCGATCAGAACCGTGATGAGTGTCTCTTCCAGCCGGTCGAGAAAGCGCATGTCGTCCTCCCGAAACAACGGGGCCGGACTGAACAGTCCGGCCCCGTGTGGCTTCAGTTTCCGGCGGCGGCCTTCTGCATCGCCTGGATGGTGTCGGCGCCGACCCGGCCGGCGGCTTCTTCATAAACCGGCTTCAGCGCATCAACCCAGGCTTTGCGCTCAGCGTCGGTCAGCTCATGAAACTCCGTCTTGCCGGAGTCTTTCATGGCCTGCAGGGCCTTGTCGTTTTCCTCCTGGGCGATGGAGTTGGCATAGTCGGTGGCCTCTGCCATGGCCTTTTCAAGCTGGCCGCGCACATCGGCCGGCAGGCCATCCCAGAACGCCTTGTTCACGATCACCGCATAGCCGAGATAGCCATGATTGGAGATCGTGGCGTGCTTTTGCACCTCATGCATTTTCTGCGTGAACATGTTGGAGGGCGGGTTTTCCGTGCCGTCCACCACGCCCGTCTGCAGCGCCTGATAGACTTCCGAGAAAGCCATGACCTGCGGCACCGCGCCAAGCGCCTTCATCTGGGCTTCCAGCACCTTGGACGATTGAATGCGCATTTTGAGGCCGAGGAAATCATCGGGCGTCTTGAGCGGGGTATTGGCGCTCATGATCTTGAAGCCGTTGTCCCAATAGGCAAGGCCGGTAATGCCCTTGTCGGCCAGCTTGTTGAGCATGGCCTTGCCCACTTCGCCCTTGGTCACGCGATACAGGGCCTCCTTGTCCGGGAAGATGAACGGCAGATCGAAGGCCTCAAACTCCTTGGCGCCGAGAGGGCCGAATTTGGCCAGCGACGGCGCCAGCATCTGCACCGCGCCAAGCTGCAGGGCCTCCAGTTCTTCCTTGTCCTTGTAGAGCTGGCTGTTGGGATAGACTTCCACCGCCACCTTGCCGGCGGTGTACTTCTCGGCCAGTTCCTTGAACTTGTCGGCACCTTTGCCCTTGGGCGTGCCAGGCGCCACAACGTGGCTGAATTTGATGACGATATCGGCCGCCAGGGCCGGTGCTGCCGACATGGCAAGTGCGATCACCGCAGTGGTCAGAAGTTTGCGCCTATTCATGGAGTCCTCCCGGGTTTCTGTGACAATGGTGAGCAGACGAGACAGAGGGGTGCAGGGCACCCGATGGGGCGGGGCGGCACCGGACAGGGTCAATGAGCCATGGTGCTCGCAGCTGCCCTGCCAGATGCATCTTGCGGTGCATGGCGGAAGACGATGGATGTGACGCTTCAGACGAAACCTCACGCCCAACAACCTGAGGTCATAGAAGCGGCTTTCACATAGCGGGTCAAGGAGTGCACCGCCCCTGACGAAAGTCTAATCCCCACCCGCCGCCACCGCTGCAAGCGCGAGCCCGCGCACACCATCTGTCAGGGTGATGAAAGCCGCCGGACAGGCGGTCAGGGGGCCAGTTCGGCTGCGGCCAGCCCGCCCTTCACATGGGCGGCCAGCGCCTCGGCGGCGGCGGTCAGTTTGCCGGGACGGCGGATGAGGCCGATGCCGAAACTGGTGATGGGCGGAAAGCCTTCGGCCGCCCCCAGAATTTTCATGCCGGGGCGCAGGCAGATGCGCGGCATGGCAGTCACCGCCAGACCCTGCATGACGGCGGCATTCATGGTCGAGGCATTGGGACTGGAATAGGCAATGCGATAGGGCCGGGCCGCAGCATCAAGGGCCGACACCGCCGCCTGCCGCCAGGGACAGCCCGGCTGGGTCAGCACCACCGGCAGAACCGCCTGTTCGTGCGGGGAGTGCCGGGCCGAGGTCACCCACAGCAGATCCTCGCGCCGCACCACCTCGCCGTCCTCGGCGCCGCTGCCGAAGGTGACGATGGCAAGATCAAAATCGCCGCGCCGCACCCGCTCCTTCAGAACAATCGAGTCGAAACACTCCACATCCACCGTCACCATGGGGTGGCTGCGGGCAAAGCGGGCCAGAATTTCCGGCAGGAAAATATCGGCATAGTCATCAGGCGTGCCCAGCCGCACCGAACCTGTCAGCTCCGGCTTGGTGAACACCGCCACCGTTTCGTCGTTGAGCGCCACCAGCCTGCGGGCATAGGCGATGAGGCGTTCGCCATCCTCGGTGAAGCGGCTCTGCCGCCCCTCGCGGGCAAACAGGCTGCGGCCCAATATGTCTTCCAGCCGCCGCATCTGCATGGATACCGCCGACTGGGTGCGGTTCACCACCGCGGCGGCGCGCGAAAAGCCGCCATGATCGGCAATGGCCAGAAAGGTCTTGAGCTGGTCGATATCGAGACCGGGGGTCATGACAATCCATCAATGAAAACGATCATTAACATAATATATATTCGTTTGAATAATCAATACGGAAATGTCACCTTTGCCCCATAGCAAAGGGGACAGACTCCCTGAGTCGTTTCAGAAGGATTTCAGCCATGCGTGATTATGCGCTTCATCAGGCCCGCCAGAACGAAATGATGGGCGGCGGCCTGTTCCCGCGCCTGGTGCGCTTCCTGCGCCGCAGGCATTATCTCGTTCGCTAACCCCCTCCCTTGATCCGGGGAAAGCAAAACCCGCCGGGAAACCGGCGGGTCTTTTTGTGACCTGGGGCCGAAAAGTGCGGTTGCACTTTTCGGATAAGATGATGCGCAAGCAATCAGCGGCGGCGCAGGCTTCTTTCCACCGAGTCCAATAGATCGCCCGCCGCATCGCCGCTGCGGGTGCCGCCGCCCAGCATGTCGTCAATGGTGCGGCGGCCCACACTGCCCCGGTCGGGGGCAGGGGCCGGGGTGTCGCCGCCCATGCCGCCGGGGAGGCTCGGAATCTGGCCGCCGAAAATGTCGCGCAGGATATTGCCCATCTGGTCAGGCGGAAGCTGTTTGACCACCACCCGGCCATTGCCGCCGAGAATGTCGTTCAGCATGTCCTCCAGTGAGCCGCCGCCGGAACCGCCCTGCGGGGCAGGCGCGCGCCGCTGCGGGGCGGGTTCAGCCTCGGCCTGGGTCTGGCCGCCGCCCAGAATGTCCTTGAGAATGTCGCCAAAGCCGCCGCCGCCGCCGGTGCTGCGCGGCCGGGGTGCAGGGTCCGGCGCCGCCTGACCGCCGCCCAGAATCTGGCCGAGAATGTCACCAAGCCCGCCGCCCGAACCGGCACCCGCGCTTTTGGCGGCACCGCCCAGAATGCTGCCGAGAATGGACCCGAGCCCGCCGGAGCCGCCCAGGTTCTTGGCCAGCTGGCCCATGAGAATGGTGGCGATGACCGGCAGCATCTTCTTCAGCAGGGCTGCGCCAATGCCGGTCTGGGCCGACAGCTGCGCGGCCACTTCGCGGCTGACGTCCTTCGAGCCGAAGATATGGCCGAGAATGGCGTCACCCTCGCCCTTGGCATTGCCCAGGGCACTGGCATCGCTGACATAGCGGTCATGGCCGCCGGTGGCCAGCGCGCCGATCAGGTCCTGCAAGCCGCCGGGGGTGGAGATGTTGCGGCGAAGCCCCGCCGCCACCACCGGCGCCAGCGCCTCGAAGGCGGCGCGGGTTTGCGCATCATTGAGACCGAACTGACGGCCAATCGCGGAAATGTCCATGGGTTTGCCCTCCGGGTTAAGGCTCGGCGTCAGCGCCGGCCTGTGAGAATTTTTGCGAATATGCTTTCCAGTGTCGGCTTTTTGGCGCGGCGGCGGCTGCTCCGCTTTCTGCTGCCGAAGATGGACGAATAGCTGGTGCGTTTGCGGCGGCGCTTGCGGGGTGTCACCTGGCGCACCGCCTCCTTCATGGCGCTTTGCACCATGGCATTGATGAGGGTGCCGAAGAAGCCACGCTCGCTCTCGCCGGTGGCGGGCAGGGCTGCTGCCGCCTGCGGCGCGTGACTGGCGGTGAGGGCGGCCAGCACGCTGGTGGTGGCAAGTCCGGCCAGCACCGCGAATTGCTGGTGTGGCAGGCCGGGGGCCAGGGGTGCCAGTGCTGCCTGTGCCTGGGCGGGCGAGCCATAGAGATCGGCGAGAATGGCAAGTCCGTCCTTCACCGCCTCAGCCCCGGTCATTGCCTCCACGTCGTTGATGTCGGCGGTGCCGCCATCGTCCTCGATCAGGTCAACCAGGGCTTCAAAGGCGTCGGCATCGCCCGTGGCGCGTTCCTTCAGCTTTTCGGCAAGGGCTGGCCCCAGCGCCGCCACGGCGTCTCTGGCCTCCGCAGCCGAAAGGCCGCACGCATCACCCAGATGGGCGAAGAACTGCCCGTTCTGGGCGGGGGCGAGCACATCAGTGAGGGCCATGGCGATCCGTCAAATGGGTCAGGCGGGCCGGTTTTCAAGCCCTGCCACAATTCTATAGGCCATGACCACCGATGCAATGCCGAAAATCACCGACCCCAGCGCCGTGCCCATGAGAATGCCTTCCGGCCCGTAGGCTCTGGCGCCCACCCAGGCAAAGGGAATGGTGCCCAGCGTGGCCTTGCCCCAGTTGGTCAGGGTGGACAGTTGCGGGTGGCCCAGATTGTTGAAGGCGGCATTGGCCACGAATTGGGCGCCCGCAAAGGCCCAGCTCACAGCAATGAAGGTGGCGAAGAACACCACCAGTTCGGCAGTCCGCCCCGCTGCCCCGAACAGCGCCGCAATGTGATGGCGAAACAGGAACAGAAGCAGAGAAGTGGCCAGTGTGTAGAGACCGGAGAAGATCAGCCCGTCATCAAGGGTGCGGCGGACCCGCGCCATCTGGCGGGCGCCGAAATTCTGCCCGATGATCGGCCCCACCGCCCCCGACAGCGCGAAGATGATGCCGAAGGCAACGGGGATCACCCGCCCGATGATGGCCGAAGCGGCCACCGCCGCATCGCCGAAGGGCGCCACCGCCGCCGTCACAAAGGCATTGGCAAAGGGGGTGGCCAGCTGGGTCAGCACAGCCGGTATGGCAATGGCCAGAATGGGCGCCAGGTCGCGCCGGAGTGCGGCAAGGCCAGGCCGCGGCAGAAACTGGTACACCCGCACCACACCATGAAGCCCGACCAGAAACTGCACCGCATAGGCAATGACATTGGCAATGGCCGCACCCTGCATGCCGAAGCCGAAGTGGAGAATGAACAGCGGGTCCATCACCACCGTCACCACCGCCGAGGTGAGGGTGATGAACATGGCGCGCCTGGCATCACCCAGGCCGCGCAGGATGAAGGAACAGGCAATGGCCCCCGCCGACAGGATGAAGCCCGGCGTCACCGTCCAGATGAAGCGCTGCGCCAGCACGAGGGCCTCGCCCGAGGCGCCGAGGCCGCGCAGCATGACGGGCGAGAACAGGGCGATGAGAAGCGACAGCAGCGCCGACAGCAGCAGGGAGAAGGTGAAGGTCGAGCCGGCATAGTCACGCGCCCGCGCGGCGTCACCGGCGCCGAGATGCCGGGCCACCAGGGCGGCGGCGGCAATGCCGGTGCCGATGCTCATGGACAGATTGGCAAAGGCGATGGCCCCGGCAAAGCCGATGGCCGCCGTCACCGCCGTGTCCTTGAGCAGCGACAGGAAATAGAGATCAAGCAGGTCGACCATGAACATGGCCATGAGGCCCAGGGCCGCCGTGAAGGTCATGGTGGCCACATGGCCCATGATGGAGCCGGTGAGAAAGCGGGCAGGGGGCGAACGGCTCACAGGGTGAAGCCCAGTCCGGCCAGTTCCTCCGCCAAAAGCCCGGCATGACGGAAGTGATGGGCGGCAAGCCCCGCCAGCCGCGCGCCCTGCACATTGCTGCGCTTGTCGTCGGTGAAGAAGGCCTCTTCAGGCCGGTGCTTCAGCCGCTCCAGCAGTCGGCGATAGGCCTCCGGATCCGGTTTCTTGGTGCCGAACTCATAGGAACAATGCACTGTCTTGAAGATCGCCGCCGCCTCCGGGAACAGCTCGGCGAAATGGCCCTTCACCAGCGGCCCGTTGTTGGTAAACAGCGCCACCTCGGCCTGCATGGCCACGGCCCGCGCCATGGCCAGCGTTTCCGCCATGGGCACCATGGAGACGCGCCGCGCCGACAGCCACTCATCCACCGTCAGCGCATGGCCCAGCCGCTCATTGAAGGCGGCGAGATAATCACCGGCTTGCGGATAGGCCCCGGCGTCGGCGGCATCCTCGAAGCCTGAATCCCACAGGGCGGCGCGGACATCGCGTGCCGTTGTTCCGGCCATGCTGGCCAGCAGCCGCAGCCGCCGCCCCAGATCGTAGTGGCACAGCACATCATCCATATCAAAGATGACAAGAGCAGGCCGGGGGCGTGCCGTCATCATGCTGCCGTGCCGCCAACCGTAAGCCGGTTGATGCGCAGCGTCGGCTGGCCCACGCCCACCGCCACGCCCTGGCCGCCCTTGCCGCAGGTGCCGATGCCGGAATCAAGCGCCATGTCATTGCCCACCATGGCAATGCGGGTCAGCGCATCCGATCCGGTGCCAATCAGGGTTGCGCCCTTCACCGGCCGGGTGATCCTGCCCTTCTCCACCAGATAGGCCTCGGTGCAGGAAAACACGAACTTGCCCGAGGTGATGTCCACCTGGCCGCCACCGAAGGAACGTGCATAAAGCCCACGCTCCATGCTGGCGAAAATTTCATCCGGTTCATGCGGCCCGGCCAGCATATAGGTGTTGGTCATGCGCGGCATGGGTGCATGGGCGTGTGACTGGCGGCGGCCATTGCCGGTGGCGGCAACCCCCATCAGCCGGGCATTGAGCCGGTCCTGCATGTAGCCGGTGAGAATGCCGTCTTCGATGAGTGTGGTGCACTGGCTGGGGGTGCCCTCATCATCCGTGCTGATGGAGCCGCGCCGCAGGGGCAGGGTGCCGTCATCAACAATGGTGACACCGGGGGCGGCCACGCGCTGGCCCATCAGCCCGGCAAAGGCCGAGGTGCCCTTGCGGTTGAAATCGCCTTCCAGCCCGTGGCCCACCGCCTCATGCAGCAGAATGCCGGGCCAGCCCGGCCCGAGAATGACATCCATCTCGCCCGCCGGGGCCGGTTCCGCCTCCAGCCCCACCAGCGCCTGGCGCAGCGCCTCGCGCGCCGCCTCCTGCCATAGCCGGTCGTCGAAATAGGTAAGTGCGGCATCGCGGCCGCCGAAGCCGTGCGCCGCCTGGGCGGCGGTCTTGCCGTTGCTGGCGCGCACGCTCACCCCGCCGCGTAGCAGCGGGCGCAGGTCGCGGGCGGTAAAGCCGTCGGCCCGGATGATCTCGATGGCCTGATGGTCCAGGGCCAGTGACACCGTCACCTGGGCCACCCGCGGGTCCAGCGCCCGGGTGAAGGCGTCGATCCTCTCCAGCAGCGCCACCTTGGCGGCAAAGTCCACCGCCGCCACCGGGTCTTCGCCGCCATAGAGGCTGCGGTTGCTGCGCGGCGGCGCTGGTGCCACCGTGGGGCTGCGGCCCTCAGCCAGAATGGAGCGGCAGGTGGCGGCCGCGCGTGCCAGCGCCGCTTCGCTCAGTTCCGTGGCATGGGCAAAGGCCGTGGTTTCACCGGCCATGGCACGCAGGCCAAAGCCGGTGGAGGCATCGAAGCTGGCAAGCTTCAGCCGGCCATCGTCAAAGGAGAAACTTTCGGTCTGGCGGCGCTCGATGAACAGTTCACCATCGTCGGCCCCCGCCAGCGCTTCCCCCGTCAGCCGCCGGGCGGTCTCGGGGGAAAGGTCGCTGTCATTCAGGAGGGAAACACCCGCCATCCCTAAGCCTCGATCCTGGCCAACGTGACGGGCGCTCTGGCCCGCCGGGCTATTTGTTCTGCTTGTCGAGTTCGGCCAGACCCTTGCCGAAACCGTCCAGCGCCACCTTCATGGGGAAGGACACGCCCGGCGCCACCATGATGTAGAACACCGCCTGCTTGCCCTGCTTCAGCTTGTCGAGGGTGGGGGCCGAAGCCTCGGCCATGGCCTCGCACACCTGGCCGCGGCAGCGGATGAAGGGCACCCGGCCGGTGGCCGCACCATCCACCTCAAGGCCCACCTGACCCGGCAGATAGACCCCCATGGGGGCAAGCACCCGGATCATGGTCAGCGTCTTGTCGGCCTGCTTGGCGCGCGCCACCACCACCGTCAGCGGAATGCGCTCATCCTTTTCCGACTTGGTGGTCTGCGACATGCCGCACTGGCGCTGCATCTTGCCCTTGGCATCAACCGGCACATCGCCGCACTGCACCGACCACGAGCCGAACTTGCCCACTTCCTCAAGCTTGGGAACGGCCTGCTCGCCGGGCTGCGGCTGCGGCGTGGGCTGGGCGCGCGGGCCGAAACTGCCCATGCCGTCGGCAGGGGCGGGCTGCTGGTCCTGGGCCAGGGCCAGAGACGGCGTCAGGGCCACAAGGGCGGCGACGGAAAGCGTGCGGAGAACAGACGAAAGAGTCACGAGGTTGTTTCCTTGAACAGAATCCGTGGGTCTTGCGGGCTCATAGCGCGGCGGCAGCGGCTTGACAACCGGCCCCCCGCGCGCCTTGCCATTTCCGGGCAAAATGCGGCGGAATAAGGGTGACCCTCCGGCCAATACAGCGCTTGAAGCGGAGGGGGTTGGGGTTTAGAGGACATTCCCGCCATGGCCGCCGCCATGGGCGGTTGCCGGGGCCTGACCCGTTCGTTGAGTCGTGATCGTGCGCTATGTCTCCACCCGGGGCGAGGCCCCCGCCCTCGATTTCACCGGCGCCATGCTGTCGGGGCTGGCCCGCGACGGCGGCCTCTATCTGCCCGACCACTGGCCCCGCTTCAGCGCCGATGACTGGCGCGCCCTGCGCGGCAAACCCTATCAGGATGTGGCCTTCGCCATCTGCCAGCCGTTTGTGTCCGGCAGCATTCCCGATGCCGACCTGCGCCGCATGATTGATGCCGCCTATGCCAGCTTCGGCCATGTGGCGGTGACGCCGGTGAAGCAGCTTGCCGCCAACCACTTCCTGCTCGAACTGTTTCACGGCCCCACCCTGGCCTTCAAGGATGTGGCCATGCAGCTTCTGGCCCGCCTCATGGACTGGTCGCTGGCCCGCGCCGGGCGCCGCGCCACCATTGTCGGCGCCACCTCGGGTGACACCGGCGGTGCCGCCATCGACGCCTTCAAGGCTTCGGGGCAGGTGTCCACCTTCATTCTCTATCCTCATGGCAAGGTGAGCGAGGTGCAGCGCCGCCAGATGACCACGGTGGCTTCGCCTGCGGTTCACTGCATTGCGCTGGAAGGCACCTTCGACGACTGCCAGGCCATTGTGAAGACGCTGTTCAACGACCACGCCTTCCGCGATGGCGTGGGGCTGGCCGGTGTCAACTCCATCAACTGGGCCCGCATCATGGCCCAGATCGGCTATTACGCCTTTGCCGCCCTGTCTCTGGGCGGGCCGGAGCGGCCCGTCTCCTTCACCGTGCCCACCGGCAATTTCGGCGATATTTTTGCAGGCTACGCCGCCCGCCTCATGGGCCTGCCCATCGACCGGCTGGTCATCGCCACCAACATGAATGACATTCTCGACCGCACCGTGAAGAGCGGGCGCTATGAGGTGACGGGCGTCACCCACACGACCTCCCCCTCCATGGACATTCAGGTGTCCTCCAATTTCGAGCGCCTGCTCTATCTGCTCCACGATGGCGATGCCGCCGCCGTGCGCCGCCTCATGGCTGGGCTTGCCCAGTCCGGTTCCTTCAGTCTGGTCGAGCCGGCGCTGTCGCGGTTGCGCCAGGGCTTTGCCTCCGGCGCGGTGAGCGAGGCCGAAACACTGGCCACCATCGCCGCCCTGCTGAAGGAGACGGGCGAGATCATTGACCCGCACACGGCGGTGGGGGCTGCCGTGGCCCGCCGCCTCGCCAGCGCCAGCCCCATGGTGACGCTGGCCACCGCCCATCCGGCCAAATTCCCCGATGCCGTGGCCGACGCCACCGGCCAGCGTCCCGGCCTGCCGCCCCGGCTTTCGGGCTTGCTAACCGCAACTGAACGCTTCACAGTATTGCCCAACAGCGCGGCGGCGGTGAAGCAACACATCCTCGCCCGGAGTGGGGTCTGATACCTGCATTATGACGGTCAATATCACCAAACTGGACAACGGCCTCACGGTTCTGACCCAGGCCATGCCGCATCTCGAAACCGTGGCGCTGGGCATCTGGGTCAAGGCCGGGGCGCGTGATGAACTGCCCCACGAAAACGGCATTGCCCATTTTCTCGAGCACATGGCCTTCAAGGGCACCAGGCGCCGCTCGGCCCAGGCCATCGTCGAGGAAATCGAGGGCGCGGGCGGCGAGATCAACGCCGCCACCGGCATGGAAACCACCACCTACTACGCCAAGGTGCTGAAGCAGGACTGGCCGCTGGCCCTCGATATTCTCGCCGACATTTTCTCCCACTCCACCCTGGACGCGGTGGAACTGGAGCGCGAGCGTGACGTCATCCTGCAGGAAATCTCGGCCGCCCACGACCAGCCCGACGATCTGGTGTTCGACCTTGCCCAGTCGGCCTGCTACGGCGAGCACCCGCTCGGCCGTTCCATTCTCGGCACCATGGAACTGATCGAACCCATGACCCGCGACCAGATGCTGGCCTGGCGCCAGCGCAACTATCTGGCTTCGCGCATTGTGGTCTGTGCGGCAGGCAATATCGAGCATGAGAAATTCGCCGCCGAGGCGGCGCGCCTGTTCAGCGACCTGCCGGGCGGCGAAGCGCCCGCCCGCGCCACCCCCACCTTTCATCCCGGCCTTCTCACCGCGGCCAAGCCGCTGGACCAGACCCACATTGTCCTGACCTTCCCGGCGCCCGGCTACATGGCGCCCGAAATCTACCAGCTTCAGATTCTGTCCAATCTCCTCGGCGGCGGCATGTCATCGCGCCTGTTCCAGGAGGTGAGGGAAAAGCGCGGCCTGTGCTACAATGTCTTTGCCTTCGGCTCCTCCTATGAGGATGTGGGCCAGATCGGTCTTTATGCTGCCGCCACGCCCGACCATACCGCCGAACTGCTGTCTGTCTCCTCCGATGTCATGATGTCGGCAACACGCGCCATTGCCCCGGTGGAGGTGGCCCGCGCCAAGGCCCAGCTCAAGGCTGCGCTCGTGATGAATCTGGAAAGCGCCTCCTCGCGCGCCGACCAGATCGCCCGGCAATACCTCGCCTTCGGCAGGGTGCCCAGGGTGTCCACGCTGATGGAAAAGATCGAGGCCGTCAGCGTCGATCAGGTCATGGCCCTGGCCCGGCAGCTCTTTGCCCAGCGCATGCCCGCGCTGTCGGCGGTGGGGCAGTTGTCACGCCTGTCCTCGCACAGCGACGTGGCGGCCCATTTCGCCCGCAGCTGACATGGCCTCTCTTCTGTCAGCCTGGCTGGGCCTGGGCGACACAGCGCCCGACCACATCATCAGCCCGCATCTGGTTCTGCGGCTGCCCCGGCCCGAGGACTACCAGTCATGGGTCGCGCTGCGCCGGGCCTCGCGGGCCTTTCTCGAACCCTGGGAGCCCCTGTGGAACGAGGATGATTTCACACCCGCCGCCTTTCGCCGCCGGGTGCGCCGCTGCCGGGCCCTGGCCCTGGCCGACGAGGCCTGGCGCTATCTCATCATCCGCCGCAGTGATGATGCCCTGCTCGGTGGCCTGAGCCTCAGCAACATCCGGCGCGGCGATGCCGACACCGCCAGTCTTGGCTACTGGATCGGTGAACCCTTTGCCCGCCAGGGCACCATGAGCGAGGCGGTGAATGCCGCGGTGGCCCATGCCTTCGGCAGCCTTGGCCTGCACCGCATCGAGGCCGCCTGCCTGCCCGAAAACGAAGCCTCCATCCGGCTTCTTGCCCGCTGCGGATTTGATCACGAGGGCTATGCCAGGGCCTATCTGAAAATTGCCGGGCGCTGGCGGGATCACCTCCTGTTCGCCCGCCTTTCTGGCAGCCTGTGAAGTTTTCCACGGCCATCACCCCCTGCAAAATCCGATTCCATGGGGCGCCCCTTCCGGGCTAGTCTTGCAGATCGCGGCATTGGCAGCCGCGCGAGCATGCTGATATCCGGCATTGGCAAGTCCGGATCAGGTGTTCCGCGGATAATTGAAGCAGCGGAAGGTTTGAGCAATCAAACCTCAATCCGTTCGGGCGGTGATACGCCGGGTGAGGGCATGGGTTTCAGGCTGATCTTTCTGGTGGTGGCGTTCTGTCTCGGCCTGGTGCTGCCGGCAGCCGCCCAGGAGGTGGTGAACCTTCCCATCACCGCGCCCTCGCTTGGCCTGCGCGCCAATCTGCGTAGTCTCAGCGTTGAAAAGCCCTCGGTGGTGGTGGAACTGCCGGGCCGGGGCGCCAGCGCAGCGCCTGCCACCATCACCCTCACCGCCCAGGGGCAGGGCCGCGTCCATCACTATACGCTTCTCACCATCGCCAACCCCACCGCCAGCCCCGAAGAGGTGATCCTCGCCCTGTCGCACCGTCAGTTCCCGGGGTCGGGCATTCTCCGTCCGGCTGTTTTCGGTTCGGCCATCATTCACGTCAATCTCGCCGGCGATGAGACCGGCATCGAGGAAGTGACCACACCGGGCTTTGATGCCTTCCGCCTGTCCTTCAAGCCGAATAGCCAGCTCACCATTGCCCTTGAAACCACACCCGGCAAGGTGGAGGCGCGGCTGTGGAACCGCGCCGCCTTCGAGGCCAACAATTCGCTGCGCTCCTTCTTCAATGGCGTGCTGCCCGGCATCGCGCTGCTCATGGCTGTTCTGATCATCGCGCTCTATGGCGTCAGGGCCCATCCCGTGTTCATGGCCGGCGGGGCCTTTGCCTTCGCAGCCCTGCTGTTCATCGCATTGGAGGGGGGCTATCTGCCGCTCGTCCAGGGATTGACCGGACTGCCCCAGCGCTTCACGCCGCAAATTCGGGCGGTGGTGGAAAGCCTCATGGCCATCACCCTGCTGTTGTGCCTCATTGCCCTCAGCGATCTGCGCCGCATCCGCCCCGCTCTCGGCATGGCGGGCCGGGTTGTAGCAGCCCTGCTGTTGGCCATTCCCATCTATGGCCTCATTGCCCCAGATGCCGCCACCGCCATGGCCCGCATTGTCTTTGTGCTGACGGCGGCCGCTGGCTTTCTCTTGCTGGACATCGCCCGGCGCGAAAGCGACGCTGTGGGCACCGGCCACCTCGTGGTCTGGGGCGCGCTGGTGGTGTGGACCTTTCTGGCGGCGGTGGCCGCGCTGGCCGGCCGGCCTTCGGTGTTCATGTCCACCCTGCTGGCCTCTGGCCTGACCGTCGTTCTGGTCGCCATGGGTTTCAGTCTGGCCCAGTTTGCCTTCAATCAGGGCTTTCTCGCCCGCCGCTATTTCGCCGATGCCGGGCGGCGCGGCCTGGCCCTGGCCGGGGCGCGTCACTTCATCTGGGATTGGCAGCCGCTCGACAATGACCTCCATGTCGCACCTGAACTGGCCCGCGCCCAGGGTTATGCCAACAGCCTGTTTGATCGTGAGGCCGGCGAAATCTTCTACGAGTTGATCCACCCCGGCGACCGCGAGGCCTATATAACCGCCGCCACCGCCCTGGCGCGGGATGGCCGGGGCCACATGGAGCAGGAGTTCCGCCTGCGCCGCGCCGATGAGAGCTACCGCTGGTTTCTGCTGCGGGCCAGTGCCATTCCGGGGGCCGGTCAACGTGCCGCGCGCCTCATTGGCACACTGACCGACATCACCGGCGCCAAGCGTGATGAGGAACGCCTGCTGACGGGTGCGGTCTATGACAATCTCACCGGCCTGCCCAACCGCGCCCTGTTCATTGACCGGCTGCTGCAGGAACTGGCCCGCGGCCATGGCCGCGCCCCCCTTCATGTCATGGTCATTGACATCAACCGCTTCAAGACCCTGAACGAGACCCTGGGCCCGGAGGCGGGGGACAGCCTCATCATGGTGGCGGCCCGCCGCATTGCCCAGTGCCTGGCGCCGGGCGACACACTGGCCCGCCTGTCGGGCGGCCAGTTTGCCGTGGCACTCACCACCTGCATCAACGGCCACATGGCCATCAATGCCGCCGAGCGCGTTGCCGCCGCCATGGCCAAGCCGGTGGACATTGCCCACCGCGAGATTTTTCCCGCCGTCAACATCGGGGTGGCGGCCGCCCGCTCACCTGCGCCCACGCCCGAAGGCCTGCTCAAGGAAGCCACCGCCGCGCTGTTTGAAACCCTGCGTCCCGGCCAGTTGAACATTGCCCTCTTCACCCCCTCCATGGCCGACGAGCGTTCGGCGCTGATGACCCTGGAGAGCGAGTTGCGCCGCGCCGTGGAGCGCAATGAGCTGGAGGTCCACTATCAGCCGCTGGTGCGCCTTGCCAGCCTTGATCTGGTGGGTTTCGAGGCGCTGGTGCGCTGGAACCATCCGCGCCTTGGCCTGATGGCCCCCGACAGCTTCATCAGCCTTGCCGAACAGACGGGTCTGATCGGCGGCATCGGCCGCTATGTTCTGCAAGAGGCGGCCCGCCAGCTTGGCGTCTGGCAGCGCACCCACAGCGTTGGCGGCCCGCTCATCATGACGGTCAATGTATCCTCCGGCCAGTTGCTCGATCCGCACCTGGCCGAGAATGTGAGTCACATCACCCGGCGCGAGGCTTTGAGCCGCGGCACCCTGAAACTCGAGATCACCGAATCCATGGTGATGCAGTATCCCGAACAGGCGGCCGGCCTGATGGCCCGCCTGCGCCAGATGGGTGTGGGCCTTGCCTGTGATGATTTCGGCACCGGCCATTCGGCCCTGGCCAATCTGCGCGACATGCCCTTCGACACACTGAAAATCGACCGCTCGTTCCTGGCGCCATCGCGCGATGAGGCGCGCTCCGCCCGCATCCTCGATACCATCGTGCGCCTTGGCCATGGCCTGGGCATGACGGTGGTGGCCGAAGGCATAGAAAACCAGGAGCAACTGGAAAAGCTGGCGGCCATGGGCTGTGACCTGGGCCAGGGCTATTTCCTCTGTGCGCCGCTCACCGCCCGCCAGATCAATGTGGCCCTGGCCGAACTGCCGCTTCGGCCCGATGCCACACTGATGGCCATGCTGTGGGATCAGAATGAGCGCAGCGGTGTTCCCGCCCCGGCCCGGCCCGATGTGGTGGTGGAGGCGGAAAAACTCATCGAGCTGCCGCCGCCCGAGCCGCCCGCTGCCACGCCCGCGGCAAGCCAGCCCAAGGCCGGCACAGCACCCATGGCGCCCCGGCCCGCCCCGCGCCAGCAGGTCATTCTCGGCCGGATCGAGGAGCTGCCGTCGATCTTCTCCGTGGCTGAAGCGGAACCCGCCGCGCCGCCCGCCGCCAGCCCGGCGCCCGCCGCCGCAGTTCCCCAGCGCAAGCGCCAGACGCCTCCACGCCCGGCCGTCAAGCCTGCCCGCCCGGCCTCCAAGCCTGCCCGCCCGGCCCGGACGGCCGCGGGCCGGGCCAGCCGTGCCGAAACGCCGACACCCGCCACTGCCAAGCCCGGTCGGCCCCCACTCAAGCTGGTGGTGGTGGATAATGAGGTGGTGGCAGAAAACCATCCGGGCACCGGCAAGCCAACCAAGCCGCGCCGCCCGCGCAAGCGCTGATCAGCGCGCTTCAGCCGTGGCCGACATCGCCCGACAGCATGCCGGGATCAACCCCGAGCTTGGAAAGCGCCCGCATGTATTTGCCGTCAATGTCGGCGTCGAACAGCAGCCCGTCATCGGCGTCGCAATGCAGCCAGCCATTGCGCTGGATTTCATCTTCAAGCTGGCCCGGCCCCCAACCGGAATAGCCCAGCGCCAGCACCGAGCGTTCCGGCCCATGGCCCTGGGCTATGGCGCGCAGCACATCCACCGTTGCGGTCAGCGCCACATCGGCTGAAATGGGCAGGCTTGCCTCGGCGCTGAAATAGTCGGTGGAGTGCAGAACGAAACCGCGAAACGGTTCCACCGGCCCGCCATAGAGAACCGGCTTGCCCATCACATCCTCCGGCACCGAGCGCGGATCATTGACGATGTCGAGCTTGTCCACCAGGTCGGAGAAGAACATCAGCGGCGCGGTCTTGTTGACAATCAGCCCCATGGCCCCCTGTTCGCTGTGGGCACAGAGAAACACCAGCGCATGCTCAAAGCGGGAATCGCTCATGCCGGGCATGGCAATGAGGATCTTGCCGTCGAGCGATGTCAGTTTGCGCATGGCCCGCGAGGTTAGCGCGAAACAGCAGGGCGGCAAGCAAAACTTGGCCACACAGTGGTGACTGGCGAAGCGTGCAGGCCTTCGCTACAACGGGCCATGGACCGCCGGTTGTTTCTGTCTCTTGGCCTTGCTGCCCTTGCTCCGCGCAAGGCCCGCGCCGCCGCGCCGCCGTGGCGCGCCCGCCTGCTCGTTGGCGCCTTTCACGGCGGCCGCCACCACATCGGTCTGGCCATCACCCTTGAACCTGGCTGGAAAACCTATTGGCGCGTGCCGGGCGAGGGCGGTGTGCCACCGGAGGTAACGGCAAGCGGCATCAATCTGGCCGAAGCCACCGTCAGCCTGCCCTTGCCGCAGCGCTTCAGCAATGATGACGGCAGCGAGACCATCGGTTTCCACGATGAGGTGGTGTTTCCCGTGGCGGTGACGGCCAAGGATGCCAGCCTGCCCATCGAGCTTGATTTCAGGATTTTCTTCGGCGTGTGCCGGGGCATCTGCATTCCCGCCGACTATGCCACGGCCATCACGCTCGATCCCGCCAAACCCGGTCCTGATGCGGTGGCGCTCAGCCTGTGGCAGGCCAAGGTGCCGGAGCCGGTGACGGCAGAGGCCGCGCCGGTCACCCAGGCGGAGCTGGATGTCAGTGCTGACCGCCCCGCGCTGGTGCTCACCCTTGCCCGCCCGCTGCGTGACATATTTGTGGAAGCGCCGGGCACCGCCTTCTTTCACAAGCCGGACTTCACCCGCGCAGCGGGCAAGGCCTGGCTTGCCATTGCTGATCTCAAAGATGTGATGACACTGCGCGGGCAAATCCTGCGTCTCACCCTTGATGATCAGGGCCGCGGTGTTGAACAGTCCATCACAATTCCATAAGTCTGGGGCGTTGAAGCCAAGGAGGCCACTATGACCATAACCGTGGGCAGCAAGATTCCCGCCGCCGAATTCACCGTCATGGGGGCCGATGGCCAGACCAAATTGTCGGGCGACATGGTGTTTTCAGGCCGCAAGGTGGTGCTCATCGGTGTGCCCGGCGCCTTCACGCCCACCTGTTCCGGCAATCATCTGCCGGGCTACATCAAGAATTTTGAGGCCATCAGGGACAAGGGCGTGGACACCATTGCCTGCACGGCGGTGAATGATGTCCATGTCATGAACGCCTGGTCCAAGGCCACCGGTGCCGATGGCAAAATCCTCATGCTGGCCGATGGCAATGGCGATTTTGCCCGCGCCCTGGGCCTTGATCTTGATCTGACCGCAGCGGGCATGGGCCAGCGCTCGCGCCGCTATGCCATGGTGGTGGAGGACGGCGTGGTCACCAAACTCAATGTCGAGGAAAAGCCGGGCCTCACCTGTTCCGCCGCCGAGGTCATTCTCGACGAAATCTGAGGCCTGCCGCCGCCGGGCATCAGGCGGGTGCAGCACGTGTCAGAATAGCGCCTTACGGGTTTTCAGTGCCGGGCGTGGCCGCCTGCGGCTTGAAGGGCGCCATGCCCAGCCGCGCCAGTTCGTCGGCGCGCTCATTGTCGTCGTGTCCGGCGTGGCCCTTGACCCAGTGCCAGGCAATGTCGTGGCGCTGAATGGCGGCATCAAGCCGCTGCCACAGATCGACATTCTTCACCGGCTTCTTGTCGGCGGTCTTCCAGCCGTTCTTCTTCCAGCCGTGAATCCACTTGCCGATGCCGTCCTTCACATAGACCGAGTCCACATGCATCGCCACCGAGCACGGGCGCTTCAGCGTTTCCAGCGCCACAATGGCCGCCATCAGCTCCATGCGGTTGTTGGTGGTCAGTTCCTCGCCGCCGAAAAGCTCGCGGCGCGTGCCCCGGTAGTCGAGAATGGCGCCCCAGCCGCCGGGGCCGGGATTGCCGGAACAGGCCCCGTCGGTGTGAATGATGACGGTGTTCATGATGCGCCTTCAACGCTGCGCAAGGCGCGCGGCAGTTTGAAGGACACATTCTCCTCGCGCAGCGTCACCGGCTTCAGCGTCACTTCATAGTGGCGGCGGAAGGCGTCGATGATTTCATTCACCAGCACCTCTGGCGCCGAGGCCCCCGCCGTGATGCCGATGGTGGACAGGCCCTGAAGCCCGGCCCAGTCAAGCTCGCTTGCCCGCTGCACCAGAAGCCCGCGCGGACAGCCGTTGCGCTCGGCCACTTCCACCAGGCGTTTGGAATTGGACGAGTTGGGCGCCCCCACCACCAAGAGCAGCTCCACCTGCGGGGCGATTTCCTTCACCGCCTCCTGCCGGTTGGTGGTGGCATAGCAGATGTCCTCGCGGGCCGGCCCGGTGATGGCCGGAAAGCGCCGCTGCAAAACGGCAATCACATCGCGCGTATCATCAACCGACAGGGTGGTCTGGGTGACATAGGCGAGTTTTGCAGCATCCGGCGGCACCAGCGCCTCGGCCTCCGCCGCCGTTTCAATCAGGCTGACGGCACCATCCGGCAATTGCCCCATGGTGCCAATCACCTCGGGGTGGCCGCGGTGGCCGATGAGAATGATGTGCAGCCCGTCCGCATGGTGGCGGGCGGCCTCCATATGCACCTTGGTCACCAGCGGGCAGGTGGCGTCGATCTGGTGCAGGTGGCGCCGGCGCGCCGCGGCGGGCACCGATTTGGGCACGCCATGGGCCGAAAAGATCACTGGCCGGTCACCGTCCGGCACCTGGTCCAGCTCATCCACGAAAATGGCGCCCTTGGCCTTCAGGTCATCGACCACATATTTGTTGTGCACGATTTCGTGACGCACATAGACCGGCGCGCCATGGAGTTTCAGCGCCCGCTCGACAATGTCGATGGCCCGCACCACCCCGGCGCAGAAACCGCGCGGGGCGGCCAGCAGAATGGTGAGCGGGGGCAGGGTCATCCCCGCTAGATGGGCGAAGGGGCAGGGACTGTCAAGAAAGGCCAATTCGCCGGGTGATGGCAGGCCCCCGCCCCTTGACTTAATCCCCCATGCGACTAGTTTTGCGCCGTTCGCGTATCGCCCGCTGCGGGAGAGATTGGGTGGAAACACCCGGCGCCGAAGGAGCAACCGCCCCGGAAACTCTCAGGCCAAAGGACCGCGCAGGTGACGAAGTTGAATCTGGAGAGCAGGGGCCGGGCAACCGGGTCCTCACCGAAGGAGCAAGCGGGCGGGTGACACGATACCCGAAACCCCGTGAAATCTCTCAGGTCTCATACAGAGGGGCAGGTCTGGCGGTAGCCGGATCATGCCCAGTCTTGTGGAGATCTGATGATGAACAGCCAAGCCGCAAAACGCACTCCCCTCTATGATGAGCATGTGGCGCTCGGCGCCCGCATGGTGCCCTTCGCGGGCTATGACATGCCGGTGCAATATCCCGCCGGCATCATGGCCGAGCACAACTGGACCCGTGACAATGCCGGCCTGTTCGATGTGTCCCACATGGGCCAGTGCTTTGTCACCGGCGCTGACTTCGCCACCGTGGCCACCGCCCTGGAGCGGATTGTGCCCGCCGATGTGAAGGGGCTGGTGCCCGGCCAGCAGCGCTATTCGCAGCTTCTGGCCGATGACGGCGGCATTCTTGATGACCTGATGATCACCCACGCCCTCAAGACCGGTGCCGAAGGCCCCGTCTATGTGGTGGTGAACGCCGCCCGCAAGGATCATGACTTTGGCCACATCACCGCCCTTCTGCCCCAGGGGCTGAAGCTCATCCGGCGCGATGATCTGGCGCTGGTGGCCCTGCAGGGGCCGAAGGCGGAAGCGGTGATGGCAAAGCTTGCCCCCGAACTGGCAACGCTGCCCTTCATGCGCTCGGCCCATGTGACGGTTTCCGGCATGCCCCTGCAGGTGTCGCGCTCGGGCTACACCGGCGAGGACGGCTATGAAATTTCGGTGCGCAACGAAGACGCCGTGAAACTGTGGCGGCTGTTGCTCGCCGATGAGCGGGTGAAGCCGGTGGGGCTGGGGGCGCGCGACTCGCTCCGCCTCGAAGGCGGCCTCTGCCTCTACGGCCATGACATTGACGAGACCACCAGCCCGGTGGAGGCCGGCCTCATGTGGTCCATCGCCAGGCACCGCCGCGCCGAAGCCAATTATCCGGGCGCTGGCCGCGTCAGCCGTGAACTGGCCGAGGGTGTGTCGCGCAAGCGCGTGGGTCTGAAACCCGCTGGCCGCGCGCCCGCCCGCGACGGCACCGACATCACCAATGCCGCAGGCGAAAAGATCGGCACCATCACCTCCGGCGGCTTCGGCCCCACCGTGGGCGGCCCCGTGGCCATGGGCTATGTGGCCAGTGCCTTTGCCGCCCCCGGCACCCCCGTCAACCTCATGGTGCGCGGGCAGGCCATGCCCGCCACCGTGGTGGCTCTTCCCTTTGTTCCCAACCGTTTCAAGCGCTAGGAGAAAATCATGAGCGTCAAGTTCAGCAAGGATCATGAATGGGTGAAGGTGGAAGGCGGCATCGCCACCATCGGCATCACCAACCACGCCCAGGAGCAATTGGGCGATGTGGTGTTCGTGGAACTGCCCAAGCTGGGCAAGAAGGTGTCCAAGGGTGGTGACGCCGCCGTGGTCGAAAGCGTCAAGGCCGCCTCCGAGGTCTATGCCCCCGTCTCCGGCGAGGTGGTGGCGGTGAACGGTGAGCTTGAGGCCGACCCCGCCCTGGTCAACCGCGCCGCCGAGGGCGATGGCTGGTTCATGAAGGTCAAGATGTCAAACCCCGGCGATCTCGACGAACTCATGGACAAGGCCGCCTACGACGCCTTCGCCGCCAACTGACCGATCCCCTCCAGCGCCCACCCCACCGAGGAGCACATCATGGCCCCGCGCCAGACCCTTGCTGATTTCGAACCCGGACAGGACTTCATCCCGCGCCACATCGGCCCCCATGATGCCGACATCAAGGTGATGCTGCGCGAGGTGGGCGCAAGTTCGCTGGAGGACTTCATTGCCAAGGTGGTGCCCAAAGCCATCCGGGCGAAGAAGCCGCTCGGCATTGCGCCCGGCCTGTCGGAGCGTGATGCGCTGACCCGGCTGCGCACCATGGCGGAGAAGAACCAGGTCTTCGTCAACATGATCGGCCAAGGCTATTACGGCACCATCACCCCCAAGGTGATCCTGCGCAATGTCACCGAAAACCCCGGCTGGTACACCGCCTATACACCCTATCAGGCCGAGGTCAGCCAGGGCCGTCTGGAGGCCCTGCTCAACTATCAGCAGATGGTCATTGACCTGACGGGGCTGGACATCGCCAATGCCTCGCTGCTCGATGAGGGCACCGCCGCCGCCGAGGCCATGGCCATGGCCAAGCGCGTGGCCAAGGCAGACGCCATCACCTTCTTCGTCGATGCCGACACCCACCCCCAGACCCTCGGCGTCATCAGGACGCGCGCCGAAGCCTTCGGTTACACGGTGGTGGTGGGCGATCCCGCCACCGAACTGAAGCCCGATCAGGTCTTTGCCGCACTTCTGTCCTATCCCGGCTCCTCCGGCATGCTGCGTGATTATCGTGCCGTCATTGCCCGGCTGCATGCGGCAGGTGCCCTTGCCATCATGGCCACCGACCTGCTGGCGCTCACCCTGCTCACCCCGCCGGGTGAACTGGGGGCCGATATTGCCGTGGGCTCAAGCCAGCGCTTCGGCGTGCCTATGGGCTATGGCGGACCATCAGCGGCCTTCTTCGCCACCAGGGATGACTACAAGCGCGCCATGCCGGGCCGTCTCATCGGCGTGTCGGTGGATTCGCGCGGGCGCCCGGCGCTGCGCATGGCCATGCAGACCCGCGAACAGCACATCCGCCGCGAAAAGGCGACATCCAACATCTGCACCGCCCAGGTGCTGCTTGCCGTCATGGCCGCCATGTATGCGGTCTATCACGGGCCGGACGGGGTGAAGAAAATCGCCGCCCGCGCCCATCACATGGCCAAGCTCTTCGCCGCCGGTGTGGCGGGCATGGGCTACCTGCTGGCCACCCCCCACTTCTTCGACACGGTAACGGTCATTGCCAAGGGCAAGGCCAGGGCGCTGGTGGCCGCCGCCGCCAAAAAACGCATCAACATTCGCTATGTCGATGCCGATACGGTGGGCGTGTCCTTTGACGAAAGCCAGCGCCCCGCCGAACTCGAGGCGGTGCTGGCCGCCTTTGCGCCGGCGCGCAAGAAGGCCCCCGCCCTTGCCGATCTGGAGAAGAAGGTCAGCAATGTCATCCCCAAAACGCTGGCCCGCACCTCGTCCTTCCTCACCCACGCGGTGTTCAACAGCCACCGCTCCGAAACCCAGATGCTGCGCTACCTGCGCCACCTGCAGGTGAAGGATGTGGCCCTCGATCAGGCCATGATCCCGCTCGGCTCCTGTACCATGAAGCTCAATGCCACCACCGAGATGATCCCGGTGACCTGGCGCAATTTCTCCCAGCTTCATCCCTTCGCGCCGCTCAACCAGGCCAAGGGCTATGCCGAGTTGTTCGCCGAGACCGAGGCCATGCTCTGCGCCATCACCGGCTTTGATGCCGTGTCGCTGCAGCCCAATGCCGGCTCGCAGGGTGAATATGCCGGTCTCTTGGCCATTCGCGCCTATCACCGGGCGCGCGGGCAGGGCCAGCGTGATGTCTGCCTCATTCCCATCTCGGCCCATGGCACCAACCCCGCCTCCGCCGTCATGGCGGGCATGAAGGTGGTGGTGGTGGCCTGTGATGACCACGGCAATGTCGAGGTGAAGGATCTGGAGGCCAAGGCGAGGGAGCACGCCAGGGACCTCGCCGCCCTGATGATCACCTATCCCTCCACCCATGGCGTGTTTGAGGAAGCCATCAAGGACATCTGCCGGATCGTCCACAAGCATGGCGGCCAGGTCTATCTTGACGGCGCCAACCTCAACGCCCAGGTGGGCCTTGTCCGCCCGGCCGAACTGGGGGCGGATGTCTGCCACATGAACCTGCACAAGACCTTTGCCATTCCCCATGGCGGCGGTGGCCCCGGCGTTGGTCCCATCGGTGTGAAGGCCCATCTGGCGCCCTTCCTGCCCGGCCATGCCGTGGTGCCCTCGGTCAATCCCAAGGCCAGGAAGAAGGGTGAGGGTGCGGTGTCATCATCGCCCTGGGGGTCGGCTTCCGTTGTCCCCATCTCCTGGGCCTATATGACCATGATGGGCGGCGCGGGCCTGACGCGGGCCACCAAACTGGCCATCCTCAACGCCAACTACATCGCCAGACGCTTGAACCCGCATTATCCCGTGCTCTACACGGGCCCCGGCGGCTTTGTGGCCCATGAATGCATCATCGACCTGCGCTGGCTGAAGGAACGCACCGGCCTGTCGGTGGAGGATGTGGCCAAGCGTCTGGTGGACTATGGCTTCCACGCCCCCACCATGTCCTTCCCGGTGCCCGACACGCTGATGATCGAGCCCACTGAGTCCGAGGACAAGCGCGAGCTGGACCGCTTCTGTGACGCCATGATCGAAATCCGCAAGGAGATCGACGCGGTGGAGAAGGGCGAGGCCTCGCGCACCGACAATGTGCTGAAGAACGCCCCCCACACCCACGACCAGCTGCTGGGCGACTGGCCCCATCCCTATTCCAGGGAGCAGGCCTTCTTCCCGCTCAAGGGCTATCCGAACCACAAGTTCTGGCCCACCGTGGGCAGGGTGGACAATGTCTTCGGCGACCGCAATCTGGTCTGCACCTGCCCGGCCACGTCCAACTATATGGACTGAGCCGACGCTCCTCTCGGCAAGCAAAAAGCCCGGCGCAAGGCCGGGCTTTTCATTCTGGGAAGCTGATGAGGCTCAGTTCAGCCCGGACTTCACCGCCTTGATGGACTCGGCGATGAGGTCGGCACCCTTGGTGCCCTTGCTGGCTTCAGCCACCAGTCTGGCGGCGGCAGCAATGGCCTTTTCAGCGGCTGCCGCGCGCACATCCTTCACTGCGGCGGCTTCGGCCTGGGCAATCTTCTGCTCGGCCTGGGCGGTGCGCCGCTTCAGCATGTCGGCAAGCTTTGCCTTGGTCTCGGTGGCCAGGGTTTCCGCCTCCTGCTTGGCCAGCGTCACAATGTCGGCGGCCTCCTTTTCGGCGTCGGCGCGCTTCTTCTTGTATTCGGCCAGCAGCGCTTCCGCCTCGCTGCGCAGCTTGGCCGCGTCCTCGATTTCCTTGGCGATGCGGGCCGCACGCTCGTTCAGCGCTGCTCCCACCTTGGCCGGGGCCTTGGCGTAAAGCACCACGCCCAGGAACAGGATGAGGGCGACGAGCGCAAAGAATGTGGCATCAAAATGCATGGGCATCACGCCTTTCCGCCGCTGGCCTTGAGGGCCGCGGCCTTGCTCACCTTGGCGCCGGTCAGCTTCTCGACGATGGCAATGGCCGAGTCGGCCGCCACGTCATGCACCTGGGCCATGGCCTTGTCGCGGGCCGTGTTGATCTTGCCTTCGGCGGCCGCAACCTTCTTGGCCAGGCTGGCCTCCAGCGCATGGCGCTCGGCGTCGGTTTCGGCCTGCAGCCGGCCGCGGGTTTCCTCGGCAATGCCGTGGGCGCGGGCCTTGGCGTCGGCCAGTTCCTTCTCATAGGCCGCAATGGCCGCCTGGGTGTCCTTCTGCAGCCGCTGCGCGGTGGCAATGTCACCCTGAATGTGGTCGTGGCGCTTCTTGAGAATGGCCTCGATGCGCGGCAGCACCAGCTTGCTCATCAGCAGATAGAGCAGGCTGAAAAACACCGCCAGCCACAGGATCTGTGACGGGAAGGTGGATGAGTCGAGCGGCGGAAACACCTTGTGGCCGCCTTCGGCGGTGGTGTGACCCTCAGCCGGGGCCTCATGGCCCTCCATGCCACCCGCCATGCCCTCCTGTGGGGCTTCGGCCGGTGCCGGTGCTTCGGTGGTGGTTGTGGTTCCAGACATCGTGATGCCTCAACGGTTTGCCGGACAGGCACAGCCGCCGCCCCTCAGCGGGACCGGCGGCTTGCCCTTGGAGTGGCCGTCTTAGGCGACGAAGAGGAGCAGCAGCGCCACGACGAGCGAGAAGATGCCCAGACCTTCGGCCAGAGCCGCGCCGATCAGCGCGTTGGTGAACTGCGCACCGGCCGCTGCCGGATTGCGCAGCGCGCCCGCCAGATAGTTGCCGAAGATGTGGCCCACGCCGATACCGGCGCCACCCATGCCGATGCAGGCGATACCGGCACCGATCAGTTTTGCTGCGCTTGCGTCCATTTTAGTCTCCTTGGGGTTTAGCTGTGGATGGGTTGATGGATCAGTGGCCCGGATGCAGGGCGTCGTTGAGATAGACACAGGTGAGAATGGCAAACACGAAGGCCTGAAGGAACGCCACCAGGAATTCCAGCGCCGTCAGCGCCACCGCCATGAACATGGGGGCAATGGCACCCAGCATGCCACCGAGGCCGAGTGCGCCGAGGCTCACCACGAAGCCCGCAAATACCTTGAGCACGATGTGGCCGGCCAGCATGTTGCCGAACAGACGAAGGCCGAGCGAAACCGGCCGCGACAGGAAGGAGATGATTTCAATCAGCGAAATGAAGGGCAGGATGACCAGCGGCACCCCGTGCGGGATGAACAGCTTCTTGAACCAGCTCAGCCCGTGTTTCCAGATGCCCACCAGCACCACCAGAACAATCACGAAGACCGCCAGCGTGGCGGTCACCACCACCTGTGAGGTGACGGTGAAGAAATACGGGAACATGCCCAGCATGTTGGCGACGAGCACGAAGGAAAACAGCGAGAACACCAGCGGGAAGAACTTCTTGCCTTCCGGCCCCAGCACCTGGCGCACCATGTTGTGCACCATCTCATACCACAGCTCGCCCACCGACTGGGTCTTGCCCGGCACCAGCTCCGCCTTGCGCGCAGCGAGCAGCAGGAAACCGGTGATGGTCAGCACCGTGGCGCCCATGAACAGGGCGGAGTTGGTGAAGCTGAATTCATAACCACCGATATGGAACTTGTCGGTGAGATCGTGGATCTGAAACTGGTGGATCGGATCGTTGGCCACGATCAGTCCTCTTCTTCATCATCAAGAGCCGCTGGCGGCGGCGGGTTGGTGCCAGACCTGTCCTGTGCCGGTGGCTCCCTGTTGGCGGCGCGCGCCATGTTCAGAATGCCGGCCCCGAAACCCAGGAGCAGAAACACGATAAACAGAATGGGCATGGTGCCGAACAGATGGTCCAGACCGTAGCCGATCAGACCACCCACCAGAGTGCCCGCCACGAACTCGCTCACCAGCCGGTAGCCCTTGGCATATCCGCTGGCGTCGCCCATGGAGCTTTCCGGCAGTTTCCGGCTTTCCGCATACTCGGCCTTTTCCGCCTCAATGCGCCCGGAGAGATCCTTCAGCCGTTCCGTAAGGTCGCCCATCCCGGCGGGATCATCCTGTGCGGTTTGCCCCTTGCTCTTTCGCGGCTGTGCCATGTGATCCAAGCCTCCGCGCAAAACCCAACGCAATCCGACGGGGTGACCCCTCCGAAATTGCGCGCACCATAGTTGCGGGGCCAAAATGTGTCAAGCTGCGGATTGCCTGTGCAACAGCATGAAAACGCTTGTTTTTCCGTCGCTTATCGGGCTTGCGGCAATGTGCCGGGGCGATCTTGGCCAAAAGGCTTATGATTCTTGCAAATCTTCACAGAATGCCGTGGCGGGTAAGCTCGGCGCGCAGGCGCTCCGGCGTGGTGAAGTGATGCCCCGCCATGCCCACCGCCTCCGCCCCCTTCACATTCTTCAGGCTGTCATCAATGAACAGGCACTGGGCCGCCTGAAGCCCGTTGCGCGCCAGCAGGCATTGATAGATGGCGGGGTCGGGCTTGATCAGCCCCTCATCGCCCGACACCACAATATCGCGGAACCGGTCCAGCACCGGAAAGCGCGCCCGCGTGGCCCGGAACATGTCGCCGTTCCAGTTGGTGATGGCATAGAGCGGAACACCCTTCGCATCCATCTCCTCCACCAGCGCCACTGTGCCGGCCACCGCCCCCGGCACCATTTCCTGCCAGCGGTCGCGGTAAAGGGCAATCTCCGCCGCCAGCGCGGGATGGCGCGCGGTGGCCTCGGCCACGCCGTCATCAAAGCTCCGGCCCCGGTCCAGTTCCAGGTTCCAGTCGGGGTGGCACACCTCGGCCAGAAACCACTCCAAGCGCGCCGCATCGGCAAACACCCGGCGGTAGAGGTGGCGCGGATTCCACTCGATCAGCACCATGCCGATATCGAAAACGGGGATCATGGCCTGGTTCCTTCCAGCAGCGGCTCATACATCATGATGGCGTGGTTTTCGGTGATGAATTCCTCTCCCCGCTCAGACCCGTCGGCCACCGCCGTCAGCCGCCGCCACAGGCTGTTGTGGCGGCTGTAACCGCCCCACCATTCGGGCCTGATGGCGTGATCGCGCTCAAACACCTCATAGCGGTGCAGCGGCTCGGCGCTGGCCCGCCAGGCGCCGTTGAGGTGGCTGTCATCCAGCCACAGCCGCAGCTGGAATGTGTCAGGCGTGGAATTGCTCACCTGCAGATCGACATAGTTATAGGCGCAGGTGGCGCCGGAGGCGAAGGGCTGGCTGCGGTTGTCATCGGGAAACACATCAAAGCCATGGCGCCAGCGCTCGCTGACGGTGAGCGGCGTGTGCAGCGTCATCCAGTAGATGAGATTGGTCATCTGGCACAGGCCACCGCCCATGCCCTCGCCGATGCTGCCGTTGGACAAAACCAGCCCCGGCTTGAAGCCGCGCGAGGCGCGGGGCCGGCCCACCAGCCGCCAGAAGGAGAACACTTCTCCCGGCCGCAGCACCACGCCGTCAATGCAGGAGGCCGCCACGGCAAGTGATGACACCTTGTTGTGCTGCAGGCGCATGTCCACGTTCCTGAGCGCCCGGAGGAGCGGGGTGCGGTGGCTGAAATGGACATGGGCAAGATTGTCGGCCTGGCGCCTGCGGGCAAAGGCAATGCCGGAAAAATACCATTGCCAGTAGCGTCGGGCGGAAAAGGCGGCACGGCCCACAGCCAAGCGGAGTTTCGAGCGCTTGACCGGCCGGACCACCTGTTCCATGGCGGCTAGACGGCCTCGGCCAGCTTTTCGGCCTGCTCCAGATTGACCGACACCAGTTGCGACACGCCGCGCTCGGCCATGGTGACGCCGAACAGGCGGTGCATGCGCGCCATGGTCAGCGCATGGTGGGTGATGATGAGGAAGCGCGTGTGGGTGCGCTCCAGCATCGCATCAAGCAGGTTGCAGAAGCGCTCGACATTGTGGTCGTCCAGCGGAGCGTCCACCTCGTCCAGCACGCAGATGGGCGAGGGGTTGGTCAAAAACACCGCGAAGATGAGGGCAAGCGCCGTCAGCGTCTGCTCGCCGCCCGACAGCAGCGACAAAACCGTGGGTTTCTTGCCCGGCGGATGGGCCAGAATCTCAAGCCCCGCCTCCAGCGGGTCGTCGCTCTCGATCAGTTGCAGTTCGGCCTTGCCGCCGTTGAACAGCTGGGTGAACAGTTCGCCGAATTTTTCGTTGACCGTGCCGAAGGCATCCAGCAGGCGCTGGCGGCCCTCGCGGTTCAGGCTCGAAATGCCGCCGCGCAATTTGTTGATGGCCTGCACCAGATCGGTTTTTTCGCTGACCAGCTTGTCCAGTTGCGCGCCCACCTCCTGGGCTTCCTCGTCGGCGCGCAGATTGACCGCGCCCAGCCGCTCGCGGTCATCGCGCAGCGACAGCAGCTTCTTCTCGATCTCCTCGGCGGCCGGCAGCTTGTCGGCCTCCACGCCCGCCTGTTCCAGAACCTTCTCCGGCGGGCATTGCAGCGTTTCCGCAATGCGCTGGGTGGTGTGGTCATGGGCCCGGCGCGAGGCTTCCAGCCGCGCTTCCAGCCGGGCATGGTTTTCCCGCGATGCCGACGCCTCTTCCTGGGCTGCGCGCAGGGCGTGGTCCGCCGCCTTCACGGCATTTTCGCCCTGGGCCAGAGCATCAGCGGCAGCCCGCCTCTGTGCTTCCGCCTCCTGCAGCGTGTTCATCAGCTTGTTGCGGCGCTCGGCCAGAAGGTCCGGCATGGTGGCAAGCTGCGCCAGAGCCGTGCGGGCTTCCTCTGCCCGCTGTTCCAGCGCCTCGATCTGGGCCCTGGCCCGCGCCGCCCGCGTCTGCCACTGCTCACGCTCATGGGCGATGGCGGCGCGCCGCTCGGCCCGGGCGCGGGCTTCGCGCTCCAGCCCGTCGTGCCTGGCGCGCGCTTCGCTGTAGAGCGCCCGTTCGCCATTCACCGTGCCGCGCAGCTCCTGCAACTGCGCCGTGGGGCCATCAAGGTCGGGCAGGCTTGCGGCCTCATCGCGGGCCGCGGCAAAGCGCTCGCGTGCCTCGGTCAGGGCTTCGGCACTGCGCCGCTGCGCTTCATCAAGCGCGCTGGTCTGGGCCCGGTGCTCGGCGTGCTGGCGTTCATGGGCGGAAAGAGCCCGCCGCGCCACATCAAGGGCGGCCGTGGCCGCCCGCCAGTCGTCGCGCCGGTCGCGCTCGGCCTTGACGCCCTGTTCTACCGCCTGGCGCTGGCTTTCAAATTCCGATTTTGCCTGTTCGGCCGTGGCCAAAGCCGCCGCCATCTCGCCTTCGAGCGAGGCAAGCCGGTTGCGCTCGGCAAGCCGCTTGGCCGCCGCCGAAGGGGCATCCGCCGCGGCGGTGAAGCCGTCCCAGCGCCACACATCACCCTCGCGCGAGACCAGCTTCTGGCCGGGCTGCAACTGCGCCTGAAGCGCCGCCCCCACCGAGCGCGACACCACGCCCACATGGGCAAGCACGCGGGAAAGCTGCGGCGGTGCCTCCACATAGCGCGCCAGCGACGGGCAGTCGGACGGCAGCACCGCAATGTCGGAAAGCGGCGGCAGGCCGCGCCAGTGCACCGGGGCAGCCTCATCACCCGAGGCTTCAAGATCATCACCCAGCGCTGCCCCCAAAGCCGTTTCATAGCCGGGGTGCACCCGCAACTGGTCAACCAGCGGCGGCCACAGGTCGCCGTCATGGCTGCGCAGCAGATTGGCCAGCGTCCTGACCTCGGTGCTGAGCCGGTCGGCCTTGCGGCGCGCCTCGTCATGGGCCTGGCGCCGGTCGGCCTCCAGCTGGCGCGCCACGCGCAGCGCCACTTCCGCATGGCCCGCCGCCTGTTCGGCATGCTGGGCCGTGGCCACCGCATGATCGACAGCGGCCAGCAGGGCCGCGCCATCGCCGCTGCCGGCCAGTTGCGCCATCAGCGACTGGCGGCGCTGGGCCAGCGCCGTTTCATCCTGCTCCAGCCGGGTGAGGCGCTGCTGCTGTTCGTCCACCATGCGGGTGAGCTGCTGCTTGCGCGCCGTCAGTTCCGACAGTTGTGCATTGGCGGCGTCCGCCGCCTCCTGCGCTTCAGCGAGTTTTGCCGCCGCCCGCTGCAGGGCCTCGGCCGCCTGGCTGCGCATCGCCTCGTCATTGCCGGAAAGGCTGGCCAGTTCAGCATCCTCCGCCTGAAGGCGGTCCATCACCGTGCCGGTGTCGGACAATTGCTCCTGCTCGCGGACCAGATCGTTCACTGCCCGGTGGCGCTGCTGTTCCAGTTCCTGGCGGCGCGCCTCCAGCCGCTTTTCTTCCTCGTCAAGGGCGTTGCGCTCCAGCGAAATCCGCTGCAGCACGGCCGCCCGCACGGTCTCTTCCTCGCGCAGGGCCGGCAGCCTGTCGCCCAGTTCATCGCGGGCCCTGAGCTTCTCCGAGGCAAGCCGCGTGTGTTCGGCCAGAACCCGCGTTGCCTCGTCCAGCAACTGCGCATCGTGCTCAGCCTGGGCCGCCGCATCGCGCCAGGCCACAAACAGGCCGGCCGCCTCAAGCTTGCGGATCTCTGCCGACACCTGCTTGTATTTCAGCGCCTGCCGCGCCTGCCGCTTCAGGCTGTTCAGCTGGGTTTCCAGTTGCGCCGTCACGTCATCAAGGCGGGCAAGGTTCTGTTCCGCCGCCTTGAGCTTCAGTTCGGCCTCGTGCCGCCTCGTGTGCAGGCCGGTAATGCCGGCGGCCTCCTCCAGAATGAGGCGGCGCGCCTGCGGCTTGGCGTTGATGATCTCGGCAATCTGCCCCTGCTTCACCAGCGCCGGTGAGCGCGCCCCGGTGGACACATCGGCAAACAGCAACTGAACATCGCGCGCCCGCACATCCTTGCCGTTGATGCGATAGGCCGAGCCCGCCTCGCGCTCGATGCGGCGCGACACTTCCAAAACCTCGCTGTCATTATAGGCGGCCGGCGCGGTGCGGTCGTCATTGCCCAGCGTCACCAGCACTTCCGCCATGTTGCGTGACGGGCGCTGCGTGGTGCCGGAGAAGATCACATCCTCCATGCCGGAGGCGCGCATGGACTTGTACGAGCTTTCACCCATCACCCAGCGCAGGGCTTCGAGCAGATTGGATTTGCCGCAGCCGTTGGGGCCGACCACACCGGTCAGCCCCGGCTCGATCACCAGATCGGTCGGTTCCACAAACGACTTGAATCCGGACAGCCGGAGACGCGTAAACTTCATGCCCAAACCCCAACAGTCCGCTGCTTACTTGAGCAGCGGATCGATCTTTTCCCGCAATTTTTCGATGGTGCGCTCTTCGGTGAAGGCTTCACCATTGATGAACAGTGCCGGCACACCCTGAACCCCGGCCTTGGCACCGGCCGCGCGCGTGGTCATGATGCCCTTGGCCACCGTCTCGTTCTTGAGGCAGGCCATGAAGGCATCCTCGCTCATGCCCGCCTGCTTGCCGATGGCCTTGAGCCCCTCGAGGGGCGATTTGATCCATTCCCCCTGCTGGGCAAAAATGACATCAACCAGGGGGAAATATTTTTCCTTGGGCAGGCAGCGCGTCATCATTTGGGCGGCCAGCGCCACGTCATCGAGCGGAAATTCGCGGAAGATGTATTTCACCTTGCCGGTGTCAATGTATTCGGTCTTGAGCTTCTTGTACTCATTGGTGGCAAATTCGGCGCAATGCGGGCAGGTGGCCGAGGCATATTCAATGATCGTCACCTTGGCGTCCGGATTGCCCTCCACCATGTCGCCCAGGGGGGACGGCATGGCCAGCGCCTCCTTGGGATCGCTGGGCACGGTCACTTCCGGAGCGGCGGGCGCGGCTGCGGCGGCGTCGGGCGCAGGCGCTGCGGGTGCTGGCGCGGCGGCGGGCGCATCAGGCGCCGGCGTGGTGGTCTGGGCCATGGCAAGGCCGCCAAGGGCCAGAGCAGCGGCGCTGCCCATCAGCAGCAGGGAACGGCGGGTAATGTAAGTCATGTCAGGTTCCTACTCGAAGTCAGGGGGTGAACCAATGGGCGTCATTGCCCTTGTGGAGAACTCCGGGCGCGCTTCAGCGTGGCGCTGCCGAGGCGCTTCAGTGCGGCCTTGAGGGTGGGATCGGCAATGGCCTGCAGCCGGGCTTCCAGCGCTGCTTCGTCGGCGGCGGCAAGCACGGGTTCGGGGCGCGGCGGGGCGGTGGTGACGGGCTTTGCATCCTGGGTGATTTTCACCGCCGCTATGGCGCCATAGCCGTAATAGCGGTTGATGCGCTCGATGATATGGGCGGTCTCATGCTGCACGTCGAGCGCCCGGCCCGCCGCTGCCCGGATCACCAGCGTGCCGCCCTGTTTCTGGGCCATGGCCTCGGCGGTCCTGGGCCAGCGGATGCGCTCCGGGCGGCAATGGCGGGCCAGCGTCTCGCCAACAATCTCCGGCCAGCGCGCCATAAGCTCCGCCTGGGCAAAGCCATAGCGGGCGAAGGCGGCCCGGGTCAGGGCGCGGAAATGCTTGTCCAGTGTCTCCATGGCGGGCTAACCCAATGTCATGGTCAGTCAATCGCAGGGCACCATGGCAGAACGAGGGCCGGAAAACGAGGCGGCGGCAGCACTTTTGCGCTGGTATGACGGGGCGCGCCGGGTTCTGCCCTGGCGGGCGTTGCCCGGCGAGGTGGCTGACCCCTACCGCGTCTGGCTGTCGGAAATCATGCTGCAGCAAACCACCGTGGCGGTGGTGGGCGACTATTTCCGGCGCTTTGTCGCCCGCTGGCCGACGGTTGAGGCGCTGGCGGCGGCCCCGCTGGCGGCGGTTTTGCAGGAATGGGCGGGGCTGGGTTACTACGCGAGGGCGCGGAATCTACACAGCTGCGCCCATGAAGTAGCGAATCGCTATAACAGCCAGTTTCCAGATAATTATGTGCAATTAAAAGAGCTTCCGGGCATTGGTGCCTATACGGCGGGGGCCATTGCCGCCATTGCCTTCAATCGCAGGGAAGTGGCGGTGGATGGCAATGTCGAAAGAGTATTGATCCGATACTATAACATGGCAACACCCTTGCCAGACGCCAAGCCGGAGGTCAGGTCACGGGCCCAGGCCATGGTGCCGCAAGACCGTCCGGGTGATTTTGCCCAGGCTCTGATGGATCTGGGGGCCACAATCTGCACCCCGCGCTCACCCCGCTGCCCGCAATGCCCGTGGGGCTCGGCCTGTGCGGCCCGCGCCGCTGGCACGGCGGCTGACCTGCCGCGCCGCCGCCCCAGGCCTGCCCGCCCCACCCGTCACGGCTTTGTTTACTGGCTGGAGCGGCAGGACGGCGCGGTGCTGGTGCGCCAGCGCCCGGCCAGGGGCCTGCTGGGCGGCATGACGGAGTTTCCCACCGGCCCCTGGGGCGAAACACCGGTGGCGGCCCCGCCCGTTCCGGCCCGCTGGCGGGACGTGCCGGGCACGGTGGAACACACCTTCACCCATTTTCATCTGATTTTGCAGGTGAGGCGGGCCAGATTGACAAAACCGGCGAAGATTGACGGCCGCTTTGTGGCCCCGGACCGTCTGGACGATGAGGCGCTGCCCTCGCTCATGCGCAAGGTCATGGCGCGCGTGCTGGCTGGCTAAGGCTCAGCCCCGGATTATGCGGCGGGCGCCATCTCGCTCCGCACCTGCTGGCGCAGCAGGTCAATGGGAATGAGGTTGGCCCCCCGCTTCACATGCCAGAAGGTCCAGCCGTTGCAGGCCTCCGCCCCCTGCACATGGGCGCCGATCTTGTGGATCGAGCCGGAATTGTCGCGGGAGGCGATGGAACCATCGGCGCGCACCCGCGCGGCAATGCGCGTGGTCGGGTCATAGAGCGTCTCGCCCGCCTTGATCAGGCCGCGCTCCAGCAGCGAGCCGAAGGGAATGCGCGGTTCCGCGCGCTTGGGCGTGGTGGTCTTCAGCGCCTCGTCGGACAGGGGCTCCACCGCCTCGATCCGCACAAAGGCGGCATCGGCATAGCCATCATCCTGCTCAATGCCGATGAACACCCGGCCCAGCTGCTTGGCGGCAGCACCCGTGGTGCCGGTGCCGAAGAAGGGGTCGAGCACCACATCGCCCGGCCTGGTGGATGACAACAGCACGCGATGCAACAGCGCCTCCGGTTTCTGGGTGGGATGCAGCTTGTCGCCCGCACCGTCCTTCAGGCGCTCGGCCCCGGTGCACAGCGACAGCGTCCAGTCGGAACGCATCTGCAAATCATCGTTGAACACCTTCATGGCTTCGTAATTGAAGGTGTATTTCGATTCCGGTCCGCGCGCCGCCCAGATCAGCGTTTCATGGGCATTGGTGAAGCGGCGGCCGCGAAAATTCGGCATGGGATTGGTCTTGCGCCAGATCACGTCATTGAGAATCCAGAAGCCCAGATCCTGCAGAATGGCGCCCACCCGGAAGATATTGTGATAGGAGCCGATGACCCAGAGCGCCCCATCGGGCTTCAGCACCCGGCGGCATTCAGAAAGCCAGCCGCGGCTGAAGGCGTCATAATCGGCAAAGCTGGCAAACTTGTCCCAGTCGTCATCCACCGCATCAACGCGCGACTGGTCAGGCCGGGTGAGGCCCCCCGAAAGCTGGAGATTATAGGGCGGATCGGCAAACACCAGATCGATGGAAGCGGTGGGAATCTTCTTCAGCTGCTCAAGGCAGTTGCCGCGCAGAATGGTGTTGTGGAGCGGCCGCACTTCCGGCTTGGTCTGAATCCCCATGACAACACCCACCCAACGCTGAACTGACTCTGAATCGCCTTTATGAATCCAGCCGAGTCACGCGTGAATCGAATGTTGCGGAAATGGTTAACGCGCATCGCCGTCAGCAGAGGCAAGCAGCGCGGCAATGGGCTTGAAGCTCCTGCGATGTTCCGCACACGGACCAAGCCGCGCCAGCGCCGCGCTGTGGGCGGCGGTGCCATAGCCCTTGTGGGCGGCAAAACCATAGCCGGGGTAAAGCTGCTCCATCTCCGTCATGATCCGGTCGCGCGTCACCTTGGCAATGATGGAGGCCGCCGCGATGGACAGCGACAGACTATCGCCCGCAATCACCGTGCGGCAGGGACAGGACAGTTTTGGTGCGCGGTTGCCGTCAATAAGGGCAAACCGGGGCGGCAGCGGCAGGGCCGACACCGCCCGCTCCATGGTCCGGAAGGTGGCCTGAAGAATATTGAGCGTGTCGATTTCGGCGGCGGAAACAATGCCCACCCCCACCTGGGCCGAAGCGGTGATGGCGTCAAACAGCAGCGCCCGCCGCGCCTCCGTCAGCTTTTTTGAATCATTAAGCCCGGCGGGTATGTGGTGACGGTCCAGCACCACGGCGGCGGCCACCACCGGCCCCGCCCAGGGGCCGCGCCCCGCCTCGTCCACGCCGCACACGCAGCCATGGCCGAGCGCCAGAGCTTCATCCTCGCGGGAAAAATCGGGGTGCACCATGCCCCCCTATGGCGCAGGTCTCACCACAGGGTCAACTGGTCGCCGGGCCGCGGCGGCGTGCGGAACAGCGTGTCATTGAGGCGGAACCGGTCGCGGTTCAGCCCCAGCCTTTCACAGGCCAGCTGAAAGCGCCGCCCCACCTGCCAGGCATAGGGGCCGGAGCCCACCATGCGGCTGCCGAATTCGGGGTCATTGTCGCGCCCGCCGCGCGTGTCGCGCACCAGCGCCATGACGCGGGCCGCCCGGTCCGGTTTTTCCCGGGCCAGCCAGTCGCGGAACAGATCCTTCACCTCATGCGGCAGGCGCATGAGAATATAGCCCGCCTCGCTGGCGCCCGCCGCCTGGGCTGCCTGCAACAGCCGTTCCATTTCATGATCGGTGAGGCCGGGCACCACCGGTGCCATCATCACCGTGACCGGAATGCCCGCCGTGGCCAGTTGCCGGATCGCATCAAGCCGCCGGGCCGGGGTGGCGGCGCGCGGTTCCATGGCGCGGGCAAGCTTCGCATCCAGCGTGGTGAGCGAGATGGCGGCCTTCACCAGACCCTGGGCCGCCAGCGCCTTGAGGATGTCGATGTCGCGGGTGATGAGCGCCGACTTGGTGATGAGGCCCACGGGATGGCGGAATTCCAGCATCACCTCCAGCAGCCCGCGGGTGATGCGATAGCGCCGTTCAAGGGGCTGGTAGGCATCGGTGTTGACGCCAAGCATGATGGTGCGCGGGCGATAGCCGGGAGCCGACAGTTCGGCCCGCAGCAGGGCCGCTGCCTCCGGCTTGGCAAACAGCTTGCTTTCAAAGTCCAGCCCCGGCGACAGACCCATATGGGCGTGATAGGGCCGGGCGTAGCAGTAGATGCAGCCGTGCTCACAGCCGCGATAGGGGTTGATGGACCGGTCAAAGCCCACATCGGGCGAGTCATTGTGGGTGATGATGGTGCGCGGCGTCTCCTCCGTGACGGTGGTGAGCAGGCGCGGCAGATCGGCCAGACTGTCCCAGCCGTCATCAACAAACTGGCCGTGGCGGCGCTCGAATCGGGCGGCCGGGTTGAAGCCCGCCCCCCGTCCGCGCAACTGCTGCGGCAGAGAAGTGAGGGAATTTTCCTCTAAACGGTGTTGGGACAGGGGCTTAGCCATGGAGGCAATGTGGCGCAGTTGACGGAACATAACAAGAACAATCTTGCGTGATGGAAAATTTTACTGCATGGGCCATGACACATGTTGCGCCCCCGCACACTCCTGCTCGCCCTGTTGCCGCCGCTGTGCTGGGGGGCTGGTTTTACTCTTGCAAAACCGGCCGTCGCCCATTTTCCACCGCTGTTCATGATGCTGATGATCTATGGCTTCATTGCCCTGGCCACCAGCCTGGCCGGGCGCGGCCCCATCCGCACCCCCTGGCGCCATGTCGTGATGATTGCGGCCTTTTCAGTCACCATTCAGGGCGCTCTGGCGCTCTGGGGCCTCAGGCATCTCGACGCTGCGGTGGCCAATCTGGTGCTGCAGATCCAGGTGCCCGCTGCCGTCTTCATGGGCTGGCTGCTGGCGGGCGAAATTCTGGATGCCCGCAAACTGGTGGGCACACTGGTCGCCATTCTCGGCGTGGTCATCGTCATCGGTCTGCCCAGCGAACGGCCACCGTTTCTGCCCACCCTGGCGGTGGCGGCAAGTGGTGTATTCTGGGCGCTGGGCCAGGTGCTGACCCGCATTCATGGCCGCGACGATGGCCTGACCATGCTGAGGGCCAATGCCCTGGCGGGCGCCCCGCAGCTGCTGTTTGCAACCGTTCTGCTGGAGCGCGATCAGCTGGCTTCGGTGCTCACGGCCACGCCCTTGCAGTGGGCGGCCATTGCCTTTGTCGCCGTGTTCGGTTTCTTCCTGGCCTATCAGGCGTGGTTTTCGCTGTTGCGCCGGGTGCGGGTGGATGAGGCCATGCCCTTCATCCTGCTCATGACGCCCGTTGGCCTCATCACCGCCGCACTCATTCTGGGTGAACACATCACCACGGTGCAGATGGTGGGCGGCGTGGTGCTGCTGCTCGGCCTCGCCATTGTCTATGACGTGGTGCGCCTGCCGCTTGCCCGCCGCGCCTGACCGGCGGCCCGGCGCCGGTGCTCATCCAGCCTCGGCATGATGTCCACGAAGTTGGACGGCATGGTGCGGTTGTCAAACTGCTTCACCAGAATCTCGTCCCAGCCGTCCTTGCAGGCGCCGGGCGAGCCGGGCAGACAGAACACATATGTGCAGTTGATGAGGCCCGCCGTCACCCGCGACTGCATGGTGGTCATGCCGATCTTGCCAAAGCTCACCTGATGGAACATGGCGGAAAAGCCGTCCATCTCCTTGTCGAACAAGGGCTGCACCGCTTCAATGGTCACATCACGCCCGGTCAGTCCCGTGCCGCCGGTGGTAATCACCGCCTGCACATCGCGGCGGGCGGTAAGCTTTCGCACCATGGCACGGATCGCCCGCACCTCATCCTTCACAATGGCGCGCGCCACCAGCCGGTGTCCGGCCTGTTCGATGCGGCGCGCCAGCGTATCACCGGAAACATCGTCCGCCTTGACCCGCGTGTCCGATATGGTGAGCACGGCAAAGCCAACGGCAATGAAGGGACGGGGCAGGGCGGGATCGGCGGTCATTTTCTCTCCACAACAAGACGCAGCGCCAGAAGCCCGAACACGCCCGCCGAAACCCGCTGGAACCAGCGTGCCAGGCTGTGGTCGCGGGCCAGGCGCTGGCCGATGCGGCCCGCCGTCAGCGCCACCACACTGTTCACCAGGGTGCCGTTCAGGATGAAGATCAGGCCAAGGATGATGAGCTGCCCGAGGGGTGAACCGTTTTCAGGCCGCACAAAGGGCGGCAGAAAGGCAAACATGAACAGGATGACCTTGGGGTTCAGCACATTGACCACCAGCCCGTCACGAAACGCCCTGAGCAGTCCGCCGCAGGCCACAGCATCTGGGGCAAAGTCCGGTTTCTGGGCCAGCGTCTTCACCGCCAGCCACAGCAGATAGGCCGCCCCGCCATAGCGCAGGATCGTGAAGCCCATGGGATGTTCAGCCAGCACCACCGCCACGCCCAGGGCTACCAGCGCCAGATGGACAAGGCCGCCCGCCCCCACGCCGAGGGCACCCGCCAGGCCGGACCTTTCCCCGCCCTTGAGGCTTTGGCCCAGCACGAACATCATGTCATTGCCGGGCGTGACATTGAGCGCCAGCGCCGCCCAATAGAACAGGATCAGATCAGGCGTGCTGATCGGCATCCATGGCCTCCCGCAACATCAGCAGATCCTGCCAGGCCAGCCGCTTGTGCTGCGGCTGGTGCAACAGATAGTCGGGCGCAAAGGTGGTCATCACCCGGATGGCTGCCTGGCCGGGTGGTGTGAACTCCAGCCATTTGCCGCGCTGGCGCGTGACCGCCTCGTCGCCGCCTGCCAGATGGTGTGCCGCCAGCGCCCCCAGCGACAGGATGAAGCGGGGCCGTGCCAGCGTGATCAGCCGCCGCATGAAGGGCAGGCACAGCGACACTTCAATGGCGCTGGCCTTGCGGTCGCCCGGCGGGCGGAAGGGAATGAGATTGGCCATCAGCACCCGGTCCGGCCCAAGCTGGATGGCCGCCAGCATGCGCTCCAGCAGGGCGGCCGTCTTGTCGGCAAAGGGCAGCCCCGCCATATCCTCGGCCCGGCCCGGCTGCGCCCCCACCACCAGAACCGCAGGCCCGCTGGCCCCGGCGCAGAAACACAGATTGCTGGCACTTTTGGAAAGCCCCAGTTCGGCAAAGTCGCGCAAGGCCTGTTCCAGTTCCGCCACGCTGCTGCAGGCCTGGGCCAGGGCCTGTGCCCGCTCGGCCAGTGTGCCGGCAGCAGGTAAGGCAACAGACGCAACTTTTTCTGACGCCGGGGGTGGCGGCGTCCCCTCGTCAAAGCGGTTCTGGGCCGCCTCGAGCATCAGTTCATCAGCCCCGGCATCCGCCAGCCAGAGCAGGGCGCGGGCCGCGTCGGCGGCGGTCATGATGGGGGCAGGGGCAGTCACGGGATTGCGCGTCAATTGTTGCCTTGAAAGCGGAATGCTCCCCCTATAACAGGTTTCTGAAAGAACGACATCCCATGGAGCAGGCTGTGGACCAGGTTGAACGCGAAGGCATGGACTATGATGTGGTGATCGTGGGGGCTGGCCCCTCCGGCCTTGCCGCTGCCATCCGCCTGAAGCAGCTTTCGCCCGAAACCAGTGTCTGCGTGCTGGAGAAGGGGTCCGAGGTCGGCGCCCATATTCTCTCCGGCGCGGTGGTTGACCCCATTGCCCTCAATGAGCTCATCCCCGACTGGAAGGAAAAGGACGCCCCCCTCAAAACCGAGGTGAAGGAGGACCGCTTCTTCCTTCTGGGCAAAAGCTGGAAAGTGAAGATGCCCAACTGGGCCATGCCGCGCTTCATGGACAACCACGGCAAATATGCCGTGTCGCTGGGCAATGTCTGCCGCTGGCTGGCCGGCCAGGCCGAGGCGCTGGGCGTTGAAATCTATCCGGGCTTTGCCGCCTCCGAACTGCTGACGCGGGATGATGGGTCCATCCGCGGCGTGGTGGCGGGTGTCATGGGTGTGGCCCGCGACGGCAGCCACAAGCCCGACTATCAGCCGGGCATGGAACTGCGCGGCAAATATGTGCTGCTTGCCGAGGGCGCGCGCGGCTCACTGGCCAAGCAGGTGATTGACCGCTTCAATCTGTCGGAGGGCCGCGAGCCGCAGAAATTCGGTCTCGGCATGAAGGAATTGTGGGAAGTGAAGCCGGAGAAGCACAAGCCCGGCCAGGTCACCCACACCATGGGCTGGCCGCTCGACAGCCGCACCGGCGGTGGCTCCTTCATGTATCATCTCGAGGACAATCTCGTGTCGGTGGGCTTCGTGGTCCATCTCAATTACGAGAACCCCCACCTCTTTCCCTATATGGAATTCCAGCGCTTCAAGCATCATCCGCTCATTGCCGAGGTGCTGGAGGGCGGCCGCCGGGTTGCCTATGGCGCGCGGGCGCTGACCGAAGGCGGCCTGCAATCGGTGCCGAAGCTGCCCTTCCCCGGCGGCGCCCTCATCGGCTGTTCGGCGGGCTTCATGAACGTGCCGCGCATCAAGGGTTCGCACAACGCCATGAAGAGCGGCATGCTGGCGGCGGAAGCGGCCCACGAGGCGCTGCAGGCGGGCCGCGAGGGTGATGAGCTGTCGGCCTATCAGGCGGCCTATGAGCACTCGTGGATTCATGAAGACCTGCGCAAGGTGAAGAATGTAAAGCCCATGTGGTCGAAGCTCGGCCTGTGGGGCGGCCTGTCGCTGGGCGGCCTCGACATGTGGCTGCAAAGCCTGTTCGGCTTCGGTCTGGGCACCTGGAAACACGGCAAGCCGGACTGGGCAACCCTCAGGCCCGCCGCGCAATGCCCGAAGATCGAATACCCCAGGCCCGATGGCGTCCTGTCCTTTGACCGGCTCACCAATGTGGCCTTCTCGGCCACCAATCATGAGGAAGACGAACCCTGCCATCTGGTGCTGAAGGATCCGTCCATTCCGGTTGCCGTCAATCTGCCGGAATGGGATGAGCCGGCCCAGCGCTATTGCCCGGCCGGCGTTTACGAAATCGTCACCACCGAAAAGGGCGAGCCGCGGTTCCAGATCAACGCCCAGAACTGCGTCCACTGCAAGACCTGCGACATCAAGGATCCGTCGCACAACATCACCTGGGTGGTGCCGCAGGGCGGCGAAGGGCCGAACTATCCCAACATGTGAAACTTTGGCTGGCATTGATGCTGTTGGGCCTGACCGGGCCTGGCAGGGATTTGTTCACCATATGCGCAAGGTTTCTGCCGTTTTGGCGCGCCCGAGCCCGATCGCTAAAATTGCACTGATTGCGGAAAGCCCACCTTTATGGGCCGGGATTAAGTCTTCCCCAGAATAACAGGGGAATACCATGTCCAAGCGTTCCGGTTTCAAGGCGAATTCAGTGGTTCGGAAGCTGCGCCGCTTCTTCGTCAATCAGTCGGGTCAGGTGGCGCTCACCGCCGGGCTTGCGGCTGTTCCGATGTTCGCCATTGCCGCTGGAGGCATTGAAGTGGCGCGTTACAACAGCGACCGGGCAGCGTTCCAGAATGCCATCGACGTTGCGGCCCTCGCCATCGCCAATGACGACCGCGCCAGCACGCTCGACAGCAGCAAGATTCAGGAAAATCAGATTGCTCTTGAGGCCGTGGCGGAAACCTACATCGCCAAGAACATGCCCAATGCCGACGATATCAAGGCCCACGTCACCCTGACGGGCAGCCAGGTCAAGCTGAAGGTTGACCACCAGTTCAAGACCATTCTGGGCGGCATGGTCGGTTTCCAGTCGGTGGACATGAACTCCAGCACCACGGTTGAAAAGGCCATGCGGCCGGTGGAACTGGTCATGGTCATGGATACCACGGGTTCCATGGGCAAGACCGACTCGAGCGGCAAGACCTTTCTGGCAGGCGCCCAGTCGGCCGCCAACCAGTTGCTGAAGTCGCTCTATGGCGACGTCGGCACCACCAAGTCCACCGAAAGCGAATATATCCGGGTTGCCCTGGTTCCCTTCGCGGCTGCCGTTCGTCTTGACGTATCCAAGGATGCCAGCGGCAACTACAAGACCGAATTCGACCTGTCGTGGATCGACACCAAAGGGACCAATGACCTGTCGCTGCTCAACTTCACCGACAAGACCAAGGACGCCACCGGTGCCTATGTGTGGTCAAACTACACCGCCTGGTCCAAGCTGAAGAACAAGTCCACCAACGCCAGCATGGCCTGGAATGGCTGTGTTGAGGCGCGGGCCCGCGGCCTGGCTTCGCTGAAGACCGACTACATTGTGAATGATGAGCCGCCGACCTCTGGCAACAGCCTGTTCCCGGCCTATTTCAATCCCGATGGGCCGACCGTGTCCAACGGCACGTTCTATAATGACTATGTGGGCAACTATTCACCGACCAGCAGCACGCCGCCCACCACCGGCTATGAAACCTCGGGCATGGGCAAATCGGACAGCTATACCTCCTCGGCTTACTGGGGCGCCCGCTATGCCAACCAGAACAAGTACAACGGCTTCAAGCTGACAGCCGAGACCTATGATTCCACCAACAAGACCCTGAACAGCGGTCCCTGGATGGGCTGTGCGGTTTCGCCCGTTGCGCCCATGACCTATAACCGGACCACCATTGAAACCGCCATCAGCAACATGAAGGCAGCCGGCGGCACCAACATCGCCGAGGGTCTGGCCTGGGGCTGGCGGGTGATTTCTCCGGGCGCACCCTTCACCAAGGTCACGGGTGTTTCGGGCAAGATCGCCGACAACACCATCGCGTCCTACAATGACGCGCGCTGGCAGAAGTACCTGGTGCTGATGACCGACGGCGAGAACGACTCCATGTATCGTGACTCCAACGGTAACTCTTATCCGGACAGCTACAGCAATTCCGGCTACAACGCCTATGGCCGCGGCAGCCAGGATCTGACCAATAACCGCTACGGATCGACCACGGAGACCGGCTTCAAAACGGCCATGGACAACAACCTCGACACGCTGTGCAGCGCCATCAAGAATGCCGGCATCACCATCTATACGACGGCCTTCAACATCTCGAGCACGAATGTCGAAACCCGTCTCAAGAACTGCGCCTCCAAGCCCGAGTATTATTCCAAGTCCACCACCTCGGCCAATCTCGCCACCTTCTTCAACGGCATCGGCGAGCAGGTGCGCAACAACATGATCTACGTTTCCAACTGATCCCCTGGAAACCGGCTCAACGGCGGGGGCTGTCGCGGCCCCCGCCTTTTTCGTTGCAGGCTTCGCGAAAAGGCCGCATTTTCCGGCCATGACAAGCGCCATTCCGGCGGCTTTCCATGGTGATCTGTTCATGACGCGGTCCTTCGCTTCGCTTGCTCTTGCTCTCCTCCTGTGCACCACCCCGGCCCATGCCCTGGCCCGGATCGAGGGCGATTCCCTGTCGGGCGCCTTTCTGGTGGCGCGCACTGCCGCCGCCGACCGCAATGCCCCCGCCGCCGCCGAGGCTCTGGCCCAGGCGCTGGCGCTCGACCCCGGCAACCAGACCCTGACCGAACGGCTGATGCAATACCGCGTTCAGGCGGGCCAGGTGCCGGAGGCAACCGCGCTGGCCCGCAAGGTTCTGGCCTTTGACAGCCAGCAGCGGCTGGCCCGCACCCTGGCAGGTCTTGATGATCTGCGTCAGCACCGCTTTGCCCGTGCCCGCCGCAACTTTGCCGAATCCGCCTATTCCCCCATGGGTGAACTGACCGCCACTCTTCTGTCGGCCTGGGTCTGGGCGGGCGAGGGCAAGCTTGATGCGGCGCTGAAGGAACTGGACAAGCTCGACAAGACCGAGAGCTTTGCCAATTTCAAATCCTTTCATGGCGCGCTCATTGCCGATTATCTGAAGAGCCCCATGCGCGCCGATGTCCTTTACCGCAAGGCCAATGAACAGGCAGGAACGTCGCTGCGCGTGGCCCAGGCCTATGGCAATTACCTTGAGCGTCAGGGCCGGAAGGATCAGGCTCAGGCGGTCTATGCCGCCTTTCTGGCCGGCGGCAACGACCAGAATGTGCTGGTGGGCGAGGCGCTGAAGGCAGCCCAGGCCGGGAGGAAGCCCGGACCCTTCATCCCCAGGCTGGAGGATGGCGTGGCCGAAGCGCTGTTCTCTCTCGCCGCCGCCACCAATGGCGACCAGACCACCGACATTGCCCTGATGTATGGCCAGCTGGCCAAAAGCTTCGGCGGCGACCAGCCGGTGATTGCCACCCTGCTCGGTGACATCCTCACCGACATGAAGACCTATGACCAGGCCAACGCCGCCTATGACACTGTGCCGGCGGCTTCGGTGCTGCGCGCCAATGCCGATACCGAGATTGCCATCAACTATCAGCGCATGGACAGGACGGATGATGCGGAACGGCAACTGGCAGCGGTGCTGGCGCGCGACCCGCAAAATCTCACCGCCCTCATGACCCTTGGCAATGTCTATCGCAACACCGAGAATTTCCAGAAGGCGGCGGACAGCTATGACCGGGCTGTGGCCCTTACCACAGCGCCGGGCAAGGAAGACTGGCGGCTGTTCTATTACCGCGGCATTGCCCGCGAGCGTCTGAAGCGCTGGCCCGAGGCCGAGGCCGATTTCCGCAAGGCGCTGGCACTGTCGCCCGACGAGCCGTCGGTGCTGAACTATCTCGGCTATTCCATGATCGAGAAGATGATCAATCTCGGCGAGGCCATGGCCATGGTGAAGAAGGCTGTCGATGCCCGGCCCAATGACGGCTACATCGTCGACAGCCTGGGCTGGGCCTATTACCAGCTGGGCAAATATGACGAGGCGCTGCCGCATCTCGAGCGCGCTGTTGAACTGGCAGCCTCCGATCCCACCATCGCCGAGCATTTGGGCGATGTCTATTGGCAGGTGGGCCGCAAGCTGGAAGCCCGCTTCCAGTGGCAGCACGCCAAGGACAACAAGCCCGAACCGGCCGACCTGGCGCGCATTGAAGCCAAGCTCAGGGACGGGCTGGCTGCTGCCCCCGTGGCCTTCCCGGTGGAAACCCAGTCGTCCATGCAGGCCAAGGAAACGCCGGCAGGCACGGATGCGGTGCCGCCGCCGCCCATCACTCCCGCACCGGGCCAGCTGCCGCCGCAGCCCTGATGTTCCGGCCCTTTGCCCGCTTCACCCGCGCCAAGGTCAATGTGGCGCTGCATGTCCTCGGCCGCCGCGCCGATGGCTATCACGAGCTCGATTCCATTGTGGCCTTTGCCGCCCTGGGCGACCGGCTGGACTTCACCCCGGCCGAGGCCTTTCAGCTGACGGTTGAGGGGCCCTTTGCAGCGGGGCTGACGGCGGGTGGCAATCTCATCACCGCCGCCCATGACGCGGCCTGCCGCCTGGCGGCAGCGCACGGCCGAAACATGCCCGGTGTGGCCGTCACCCTGACCAAGACTCTGCCCGTGGCCTCTGGCATTGGTGGCGGCTCGGGCGATGCGGCAACAGCCCTGCGGGGCTTTGCCGAGATTGCCGGTCTGTGGCCAGAAGATCCCGCCCGGAGCCGTGCCATGGCCCATGCCGCCCTGTCGCTGGGGGCCGATGTGCCGGTGTGCCTGCGGGCCACGGCCTGCCGCATGAGCGGGGTGGGTGAAACCATCCGCGATCTGACGATTACCCTGCCGCCCGCCATTGTGCTGGTCAACCCGCTGGCGGCGGTGTCCACGGCGGCGGTGTTCGGCGGCCTCGGCCTGTCGCCCGGCCAGGGCCACGGCAGCGCCATTGACGAAGACGAACCCCGGCGCTGGCGCAACGACCTGACGGAACCCGCCTGCCGCCTTGCCCCCGTCATTACCGATGTGCTGGCGGCCATTGCTGCCGCGGGCTCCTTCTCGCGGGTTGCCATGTCAGGCTCGGGGGCCACCTGTTTCGGCCTGGCGTCGTCTCTGGCCATGGCACAGCATGCCGCCAGCAGGCTGCGCACAAGCCATCCGCACTGGTGGGTGGTCGCCGCCGAACTGGCCTGAAGCGCCCTTCAGTAGGCGCGCGAGATGCAGAAATCCACCGCCTCCGACAGGGCCGCCCGCCACGGCCCGTCGGGAAAGATTGCCAGCGCATCGCGGGCAATGTCGCCATAATGGGTGGCACGGTCGATGGTGTCCTCGATGGCCCGGTGGCGCTCGATCAGGCGCTGCGCCTGCGCCAGATCGGCCTCTTCCTGCCGGCCCTCCTCCAGGGTGCGCTTCCAGAACAGCCGCTCCTCGGCATTGCCGCGCCGGAACGACAGCACCACCGGCAGGGTGATCTTGCGCTCGCGGAAATCATCTCCCACGCTCTTGCCCAGCAGCGCCTGCTTGCCGGAATAGTCAAGCGCGTCATCCACCAGCTGGAAGGCAATGCCCAGATTGCGGCCATAGGATTCAAGGGCGGCCTGTTCGGTCTTGGGCCGGTTGGCAACCACGGCCCCCACCTCGGCGGCGGCTGAAAACAGGGCCGCCGTCTTGGCGCCCACAACCTTCAGATAGGAGTCCTCGGTGGTGGAAGTGTCCTGCGACACGGAAAGCTGCAAAACCTCACCCTCGGCAATGACCGCCGCTGCATTGGACAGAATGCGCAGCGATTCGAGCGAGCCAGTCTCCACCATCATCTTGAAGGCCTGGCCGAGCAGATAATCACCCACCAGCACCGAGGCCTGGTTGCCCCAGATGACGCGCGCCGCCTGCTTGCCGCGGCGCAGGTCGCTTTCATCCACCACATCATCATGGAGCAGGGTGGCGGTGTGCATGAATTCCACCGCCGTTGCCAGCCGCACATGATGCGGGCCGGCATAGCCGCACATGCGTGCGGCTGCCAGCGTCAGCATGGGGCGAATGCGCTTTCCCCCGGAATTGATGAGGTGCCCGGCCAGTTCGGGGATCAGTTCCACATGGCTCTGGGCCTTTTCCAGAATGGCCTCATTGACGAGGTCCATATCAGCCGCCACCAGTCCGACCAGGGCGTCAAGGCTGGCACCCGGCTTGTCCTGACCGCCCTCGAAGGGGACTACCACACCCATCATCACACCTGCGTTAACTCTTTCGGGCAGGATAGAGGGTTTTCCCCGGCCCCCGCAAGGGCGCAAGCCTGAGCGCCACGGTGCAATCCTGGCTGGTGAACAGAGGTTAACGCTATCGGTTGCCGACCGTGGCTGGTAACGTGTCGCTAACCATCCACGGTTAAGGATAGCGGCTGATGCAATTCGCGGCCCAGCCCCATACCGGCCAAGCGGGTCCCCAACCCGCGCCCGCCGCCGTTCCGGCCACGCTGACGGAGGATAAATTCCTCGGTGGGCGCTTGAGCATTTTGCAGCCTGAAAAAGGCTATCGGGCCGGTATTGACGCGGTCTTTCTCGCCTCCTCCATTCCCGCCCAGCCGGGCGAAACGGTGTTTGAAGCGGGCATTGGCGCCGGCGTTGCCTCTCTGTGTCTGATTGCCCGCAACCCCGCCATCCAGATCACCGGCATGGAAATCACCTCGCGCTATGCCATGCTGTGCGAGGAAAACGCCAAGCGCAACGGCTTTGCTGCCCAGTTGCGCGTCATGCATTGCGATGTGAAGGACGCGCTGCGCCGCGACCTTGCCAACATGCCCGAGCACGGCAGCTTCAGCCACGCCTTTGCCAATCCGCCCTATTTTGAAGACGGCAAGGTCACCCAGTCGCCGGTTCTGCTCAAGGCCCAGGCCCACAGTTTCGGTCCTGATGATCTTGAACTGTGGATCAAGGTGATGCACGCCATGGTCGGCCTGCGCGGCACCGTCACCCTCATCCACCGCCCCGATTCCATGGGCAAGCTGCTGGCCGCCATGGAAGACCGCTTCGGTGACATCCGCATTGCCCCGCTTTATGCCCGCTCCGGCACGGCGGCTTCACGCATCATCATCCAGGGTGTGAAGGGGTCCAAGGCGCCGCTCCAGCTTCTCCCCGGTCTTATGCTGCACGGCGATGATGCCCAGTTCACGGCGGATGCCAACGCCGTTCTGCGCGATGGCATGGCCTGGCGCCTGCGCTGAATCTTGAACCGGGCTGCTGTAGCTCCCATCTAGTGTCGTGGTTCCGAAGGTCGCGCCATCAGCGCGAACGGGACCATGCGAATTATGAGTCGGGGAGACGAGGGGCCATCATGCTGCAGAAATTCAAGGTCCTCCTTCCCGCCCGCTTCCGCAAGGATGCGCCCGTCATTCCCATGATCCGGCTTCACGGAGCCATCGGTATCGGCTCGCCGCTGCGCCCGGCCCTCACCATGAAGGGGGTGGAACCACTCCTCGCCCGCGCCTTCAAAAAGGGTGTGCCCGCCGTGGCGCTGGCCATCAATTCCCCCGGCGGCTCGGCCGTGCAGTCGGCCCTCATCGCCCGGCGCATCCGCGCATTGGCCGCCGAGCACGGCATCCGCGTCTTCGCCTTCTGCGAGGATGTGGCGGCCTCCGGCGGCTATTGGCTGGCCAGTGCTGCCGATGAAATCTATGCCGACCCCATGTCCATTGTCGGCTCCATCGGCGTCATTTCCGCCAGTTTCGGTTTTCAGGATGCCATTGCGAAACTGGGCATCGAGCGCCGCATTCACACGGCGGGCGAATCCAAGTCCATCCTCGATCCCTTCGAGCCGGAAAAGCCCGAGGATGTGGCCCGCCTCAAGGCCCTTCAGGAAGACGCCCATGCCGTGTTCAAGGACCATGTGCGCGAGCGCCGCGCCGGAAAATTGCAGGGTGACGAGGCGGAACTGTTTTCCGGTGCCTTCTGGTCGGGCAGGCGCGCCTTGGAACTGGGCCTCATTGACGGCCTTGGCCACATGGACGAAGTGCTGCGCCATCGTTTCGGCAAGGACATGAAACTCAAAGCCATCGAACCGGCCCAGGGCTTCAGTCTGCGGCGGCTTGGCATTGGGGCCTCGGGCGAGCTGGCGGATGCCGCCCTGCAGGCGCTGGAGGTGCGCAGCCTGTGGAGCCGCTTTGGCCTCTGACCGGGGGCGGCCCAAGGCCCTGAAACCATGGCGCCAAATTGACGATTCCACCGGCCGGGATTTTGCTTTACGGTGCGCCGCACCATGACGCTCCATCCCACCAAATCCTTTCAGGACCTGATCCTTACGCTCCATAATTACTGGGGCGAAAAGGGCTGTGTCATTCTCCAGCCCTATGACATGGAAGTGGGCGCCGGCACCTTCCATCCCGCCACCACCCTGCGCTCGGTGGGGCCGCGGCCCTGGGCTGCCGCCTATGTGCAGCCCTCGCGCCGGCCCAAGGACGGGCGCTATGGCGAAAATCCCAACCGCCTCCAGCACTATTACCAGTATCAGGTGATCATCAAGCCGTCGCCGCCCGACCTGCAGACGCTCTATCTCGGCTCGCTCGCGGCAATCGGCATTGACCACACGCTGCACGACATCCGCTTCGTCGAGGACGATTGGGAAAGCCCCACGCTGGGCGCCTGGGGCCTTGGCTGGGAAGTGTGGTGCGACGGCATGGAAGTGTCGCAGTTCACCTATTTCCAGCAGGTCGGCGGGCTTGATTGCAATCCCGTGTCGGGCGAACTCACCTATGGGCTGGAACGTCTGGCCATGTATGTGCAGGGCGTCGACAATGTCTATGACCTGAACTTCAACGGCCGGCCGGAGGGCGAAGGCCGCATCAGCTATGGCGATGTCTTCCTGCAGGCCGAGCAGGAATATTCGCGCTTCAACTTTGAACATGCCGACACCGAAATCCTGTTCCGCCACTTCAAGGATGCCGAGCAGGAATGCGCCGCCCTGCTCAAGGCCGGTGAAACCGAGGGCCGTCACATGCTGGCGCTGCCCGCCTATGACCAGTGCATCAAGGCGTCCCACGCCTTCAACCTGCTGGATGCGCGCGGCGTCATCTCGGTGACCGAGCGCCAGGCCTATATCCTGCGCGTGCGTGAACTGGCCAAGGGCTGCTGTGTCGCCTGGAGCAGGACGGCAGGCGGGGGAGCACAGTGATGGCTGTTTTTTTATTTTTAATCAATATATTACCCCATTAACTTGATTTTCATGCCTTTAAACGCTATATACGTATCAACAGTCGAGAGGGCCGCCTTATGCGGTTCGTTAGGCCTCGCGCCTACTCGGCTGTCTTTCTTTTTTGGTGGAGGATAGTGTGTTCATCCTCTATCTGGACGACGCCGGTTCCGTCGGAAATTCCGCAGATAAACATGTTGTCCTCGCGGGCGTAGCCCTGTTTGAGAGGCAGGTCCATTTTCTGGATCTAAAACTCAACGAGATTGCGGAGAAGATTTGCCCAGATGATCCACTGGGGTTAGAATTTCACGCCAACCATATATTAAACGGGAAGAAGCATTGGCGACGGTTTTCAGACAAGCCCACGAGGCGCCGACATCTAGCAAATGGTCTGTCAGTGATAGATAAGTTACAAGGTCATCGTGCACTTTTCGGAGTGGTGGTTGAGAAGGCAGCGGTATCTCCACAAGACGCTATCGAGTATGCGTTTGAACAGATTTGCTCCAGGTTCGATCAATTTCTCGAGCGAAGAAACCGGTCTTTGAAAAAGGGCGATGCTCGCGAAAAGCAAAGAGGGTTATTGATTTTCGATAAGTCGACTCGGGAAACTAGGCTCCAGAGTTTAACGAGAGAATTCCGTCGAAATGGGCATACTTGGGGAAAATTGAGAAATTTTGTTGATGTTCCGTTTTTTGTAGACAGCGAGGCGACCCGAGCAATTCAATATGCTGACATGGTCGCTTATGCGCTATGGCGGAAGTATGAAAAAACTGATGATGCTTTCTTCAAGATCATTGAAACAGCTTTTGATGCGTGTGGAGGAGTTCGGCATGGCTTGCACATAAAGCAGTGTGGCAAGACTATTCAGGAGCAATCAGATGGCTGAACTTCTGCTCGAACTGTTCTCGGAAGAAATTCCGGCCCGCATGCAGCAAAAGGCGGCCGAGGATCTGAAGGCCCTCATCACCAATGGACTGGTGGAGGCGGGGCTGACCTATGAAGGGGCGCAGGCCCATGCCACGCCGCGCCGTCTGGTGCTGTCGGTGGAGGGGCTGAACGACAAGGCCGCCGATGTGCGCGAGGAGCGCAAGGGCCCGCGCGTCGACGCGCCCCAGCCCGCCATTGACGGCTTTCTGAAATCCACCGGCCTCTCGCTGGACCAGCTCACCGTGCAGGATGACAAGAAGGGCAAGTTCTACATTGCCGTCATCAACCGGCCGGGCCGCGCCGCACCGGAGATCATCGCCGCCCTGGTGCCCGAGGTGATCCGCAAATTCCCCTGGCCCAAATCCATGCGCTGGGGGGCGGGCAGCCTGCGCTGGGTGCGTCCGCTCCACTCCATTCTCTGCACCTTTGATGGTGAGGTCGTGGCCTTTGCTGTGGACGGCATTGCGAGCGGCAACACCACTCGCGGCCACCGTTTTCTCAGCCCCGGCACCATCACCGCCCGCCGCTTTGCCGACTATGCCCAGAAACTCTTTGACGCGAGGGTGGTGGTGGACGCCACCGCCCGCGCCGAAACCATCCGCACCGAGGCCAGAAACCTCGCCTTCGCCCAGGGGCTGGAACTGGTCGAGGATGAATCCCTGCTGAAGGAAACCGCCGGTCTGGTGGAATGGCCCACGGTGCTCATGGGCGTCTTTGACGAGGCCTTCCTCGGTGTGCCGCCGGAGGTCATCATCACCTCCATCAAGAACCATCAGAAGTGCTTTGCCCTGCGCGACGGCAAGACCGGCAGGCTGGCCAACCGCTATCTCCTCGTCTCCAACATGCTGGCCGCCGACGGCGGCAAGACCATCGTGGCCGGCAACAACAAGGTGATTGCGGCGCGGCTTTCGGACGCCAAGTTCTTCTGGGATCAGGACCGCAAGACGAAACTGGAAGACCTGCTGCCCAAACTGGACACGGTCACCTTCCATGCCAGTCTGGGGTCGCAGGGTGAGCGGGTGGCACGCCTGCAACAATGGGCCAAGCTTCTTGCCCCGTCGGTGAAGGCTGATGAAAAGGCGGCGGTGCTTGCCGCGCGCCTCGCCAAGGCCGACCTCAAGACCGGTGTGGTGGAGGAATTCCCCGAGCTGCAGGGCCTGATGGGCAAATACTATGCCGCCGCCGAAGGCTATGCGCCGGATGTGGCCCAGGCGCTGCAGGACCATTACAAGCCGCAGGGGCCGTCCGACCGGGTGCCGTCCGAGCCGGTGGCCATCGCCGCCGCCCTGGCTGAAAAGTTCGACACGCTGGTGGGCTTCTGGACCATTGATGAAAAGCCCACCGGCTCCAAGGATCCCTATGCGTTGCGCCGGGCCGCCCTCGGCGTCATCCGCATTCTGATTGAGAACAATCTGCGCCTGCCGCTGCTCGCCACCTTCAATGACGGCGCGGCATTCTATGGCGCCCAGCGCGGCAAGGAGTTCATCAAGGATTTCTCCGCCGCCGATCTCCTGTCCTTCTTCGCCGACCGCCTGAAGGTCTATCTGCGCGAGCAGGGGGCGAGACACGATCTCATCGACGCCGTGTTTGCCCTCGGCAATCAGGATGATCTGCTGATGGTGGTGAAGCGGGTGGAGGCGCTGTCCAGCTTCCTCGCCAGCGATGACGGCAGGAACCTGCTGGCCGGGGTGAAGCGCGCCGCCAACATTCTCCGCATCGAGGAAAAGAAGGACGGCAAAAGCTATGCCGGCCTGCCGCAGCAGAACCTGCTCATCCAGGGCGAGGAGAAGACCCTGTTCACCGCCATCAATGCCGCCGCCGCCCAGACCCACAAGGCCATTGGCGCGGAAGACTTCGAGGCGGCCATGAAGGCGCTGGCCAAGCTCCGTCCGGCGGTTGATGCCTTCTTCGAGCAGGTGACGGTCAATGCCGATGACCCGTCCTTCCGCGAAAACCGGCTGAAACTGCTGAACCGCATCCGCGAGGCCACCGCCGAAGTGGCCGACTTCTCCAAGATCGAGGGCTGAGGCGGGGCTTCTCCCGCCTCCCCCTGCCAAATTGGCTTTTAGTGCCACTTTGGGCATTTGCCCCAAATCAATTCCGGGCTTTCCTCTCCGGGCCTATGATGTGGCTTGACAGGACCGCCGAGGCCCTTGACCGTGGCTGTTGCCAGGTCTTTGCTGCACTGCACAAGGGGAAGTGAGTCATGGGACAGAAGCTCGTCTACCGTTTCGGCCAGAAAACCACCGACGGCACTGCCGCCATGAAGGACCTGCTGGGCGGCAAGGGTGCGAACCTTGCTGAAATGGCCAATCTCGGCCTGCCTGTGCCCCCCGGCTTCACCATCACCACCGAGGTCTGCCGCCGCTTCTACAGCGCCGGCAACCGCATTCCCGACGGCCTCAAGCCCGAGGTCATGGCGGCCCTCAAACAGGTGGAAGAGGAGGTGGGCGCCACATTCGGCGACAAAGACAATCCGCTCCTCGTCTCCATCCGCTCCGGCGCCCGCGCCTCCATGCCCGGCATGATGGACACAGTGCTGAACCTCGGCCTCAACGACCAGACGGTGGAGGGCCTGTCGCGCCATTCCGGGGATGACCGCTTTGCCCAGGACAGCTATCGCCGCTTCATCCAGATGTATTCCTCCGTGGTGCTCAATCTCGACCACGCCGACTTCGAGGACATTCTCGGCGGCTACAAGGAGGACAAGGGCTACAGCTCGGACACCGAACTGAAGGCGGATGACTGGAAGGCCATCATCGCCCGCTACAAGGAGGTGGTGGAAAAGCAGACGGAAGCGCCCTTCCCGCAGACCGTGGAAGACCAGCTCTGGGGCGCCATCGGGGCCGTGTTCAAATCGTGGAATTCGGCCCGCGCCAACACCTACCGCAAGCTCAACAACATTCCCCATGACTGGGGCACGGCGGTCAATGTTCAGGCCATGGTGTTCGGCAACATGGGTGACGGATCGGCCACCGGCGTGGCCTTCACCCGCAACCCCGCCAATGGCGAAAGGCAGATTTTCGGCGAGTTCCTGATCAACGCCCAGGGCGAAGACGTGGTGGCCGGCATCCGCACCCCGCAGAACCTGACGAAAAAGGCGCGCCTTGATTCCGGTTCCGAGGCGCCCAGTCTTGAAGAACTGATGCCGGAACGCTTCGTTGAATTGCGCAAGGCCTTCGAGACGCTGGAAAAACACTTCCACGACATGCAGGACATGGAGTTCACCATCCAGCAGGGCCGCCTGTGGATGCTTCAGACCCGCAATGGCAAGCGCACCACCGCCGCCGCCCTGAAGATTGCCGTGGACATGGCCCATGAGGGCCTGATCGACGAGGAAACGGCGGTCATGCGCATTGATCCGCTCCACCTTGACCAGTTGCTCCACCCGACGCTGGACCCGCGTGCGCCCCGCGAACTGCTGGGCACTGGCCTTCCCGCCTCGCCGGGGGCGGCCTCGGGCGAAATCGTCTTTGACGCCACCGAGGCCGAGCGCCTGCGCGCCATGGACCGCAACGTCATTCTGGTCCGCATTGAAACCACCCCGGAAGACATTCACGGCATGCATGCCTCGGAAGGTGTGCTGACCACGCGCGGCGGCATGACCAGCCACGCCGCCGTGGTGGCCCGCGGCATGGGCAAGCCCTGCGTGTCGGGGGCCGGCACCATCAAGGTGAACTACCGCGAACAGACCCTGACCGCCGGAAACGTAACCCTGCACAAGGGCGACCTCATCACCGTGGACGGCACCACCGGCCAGATCTTCAAGGGCGCGGTGGCCACCGTGAAGCCCTCGCTCACCGGCGACTTCGCCACCCTCATGGGCTGGGCCGACAAGTTCCGCCGCATGCATGTGCGCGCCAATGCCGAAACGCCGGAGGATGCGCGCCACGCCCGCGAATTTGGTGCCGAGGGCATCGGCCTGTGCCGCACCGAACACATGTTCTTCGATGCCGAGCGCATTGTCGCCATGCGGGAAATGATCCTGGCCGACCGCGAGAAGGACCGGCGCGCCGCCCTGGCCAAGATTCTGCCCATGCAGCGCGGCGACTTTGTCGACCTGTTTGAAATCATGACGGGGCTTCCGGTCACCATCCGGCTGCTCGACCCGCCACTCCATGAATTCCTGCCCCACGCCGATCATGAGATCGAGGAAGTGGCGGAAGCCATGCACAAGAACTTCGAGGTGGTGCGCTCGCGCGTGTCACAGCTGCATGAGTTCAACCCCATGCTCGGCCATCGCGGTGTGCGCCTTGCCGTCACCTATCCGGAAATTGCCGAAATGCAGGCCCGCGCCATCTTCGAGGCGGCGGTGGAGGTGTCGCACAAGACCGGCGGCAAGCCGCCGGTGGCCGAGGTCATGATTCCGCTGGTCTCCACCGGGGCCGAATTTGACCTGGTGAAGGAGCGCATCGTCGCCGTTGCCGAGGCCGTGTCCAGGGAGACGGGCGTCACCGTGCCCTATATGGTGGGCACCATGATCGAGCTGCCGCGCGCTGCCCTGCGGGCGGGCGAAATCGCCGAACATGCCGAATTCTTCTCCTTCGGCACCAATGACCTGACCCAGACCACCTTCGGCATCAGCCGCGACGATGCCGCCCGCTTCATCGGCGAATATACCGCCAAGGGCATCTTCCGGCAGGACCCCTTCATATCGCTGGATGTGGACGGGGTGGGGGAACTGGTGAAGATCGCCGCCGAGCGCGGCCGCAAGGCCCGCCCCGGACTGAAACTGGGCATCTGCGGCGAACATGGCGGCGATCCGGCCTCCATAGCCTTCTGCGACAGTGCGGGCCTCGACTATGTCTCGTGCTCGCCCTTCCGGGTGCCCGTGGCCAGACTGGCGGCCGCCCAGGCAACCATCAGAAAGTCAAAGGAAAAACCGGCTTGAGGACGGCCGTTAACCGTGCCGCAAATGTGGTGGTTAACGGGCCGTTTCAGGGCCGCTTTGGGTTGCCGTCATGGTTAACCTATGTTAAACCGCTTGCTGTCTATGCTTGTTGACCGAGAAACAGGCCTTTCCGTGCTTTGTGACAGGAAACCGGAACATTGACTCAGACGCCCTATCCCTATGACGATTGGCTGGACCAGCGCGCCCAGCCCGTCCGCCGCAAGCCGCGGCGGGATATTGCCAGCGAATACGGTCCGTTCCTGTTCGGCGGTGTCATGCTCATCGCCGCCTTTGCCTTTGCCGGCCATTACATGGGCCAGAACGCCATTGCCCACAATGCCGCCCCTGACGAGTCCCTCGCTCTGGTGGCGCCCACCTCCATGATTCTCACCAAGGGCTCGCTTCTGTCCGAAGGTGAAACCATGGACATCGTGAACCTCAGGGTTCTTGAAAGCCAGCAGGTGGTGGCCGCGGGCAAGGCCAATCTTGATATTCCCGAGCCGCCGGTGGCCCCCGTTGCCGTGGTGCGGCCCAAGCCCGCCAAGCTGAAGGTGGTCAGCATTGAACCGGCGGCTGTCAATCTCAAGGGTGAGAATGCCCCGGCCAAGCGGCTGGTGGCGGTGCCCGCGCCCAAGGCCGTTGAGCAGCCGGTGAAACTGGCCAGCCTGTCGGCCGCCGACAAGCAGAAGGTGGTGGCCCGCCGCCGCATTCAGCTGGCCGAGGAAAACTGCCTCGCCCGCGCCATTTATTTTGAAGCCCGCTCCGAATCCGAACTGGGTCAGCTTGCCGTTGCCCGTGTCATCCTGAACCGCACCAAGTCGCCGGATTATCCGAAGAGCATTTGCGGCGTGGTCTATCAGGGCACCAACCGGCGCAATTCCTGCCAGTTCTCCTTCGCCTGTGACGGCCTGCCCGATGATGTGCGCCAGCCCGGCGCCTGGGCCAACGCCAAGCGCGTGGCCCAGAAGGCCATGGCCGGTCAGGGCAATTCCGGCGCCCTTGCCCGGGCCACCAATTACCACGCTGATTACGTCAAGCCGCGCTGGGCCAGAAGCCTGCGCAAGCTGGTCAAGATCGGCACCCACATTTTCTATTCCGACTCGTAACATCTGCCTACGGGCCTTGCGGCGGGCGTCCTTGCGACGCCCGTTTTCATTTGCCGGCGGCTGGGTCCGGCACAGGGGAGACAGAAATGGCGCATTACGGCGAAGGCCAGTCCATCACCTGGCTGGAGGGCAAGTGGCAGGCGGGCAATGTGCCCTTCCTCGGCACCATGGACCATGCGCCCTGGCTGGGCTCGCTGGTGTTTGACGGCGCCCGCGCCTTTGAGGGGGTGATGCCGGACCTCGACCTGCATTGCCAGCGTGTGGTCGCTTCCGCCCGCGCCATGGGCCTGGAACCGCCGGTGACGGCCGCCGAGATTGAAGCCATCCTGCGTGAGGGGGTGGCGCAATTTGCGCCGGGCACCGAACTCTATCTCCGCCCCATGATCTGGGCGGCGGGCGGCGGCGTTGACCCCGATCCCGCCAGCACGCGCTTTGCCGCCGTGGTCTATCATTCGCTGCTGCCCCGGCCCGAGGCGGGCGGCGCCATCACCGTCTCGCCCTTCCGCCGCCCCTCGCCGGAATATGCCATCACCGGCGCCAAGGCGGCGGGCCACTATCCCAATTCGGGCCGCGCCGTGCGCGAGGCCAAGGGGCGCGGCTTTGACAATGCCGTGATGCTCGACCCCCTGGGCCATGTGGCGGAACTGGCCACCTCCAACATCTGGATGGTGAAGGATGGCATCGCCATGACCCCGGTGCCCAACGGCTGCTTCCTCAACGGCATCACCCGCCAGCGCGTCATTGCGCTGTTGCGCGGGGCAGGCCAGCTGGTGGAGGAAAAGACCCTGCGCTGGGCTGATTTTCTGGCGGCGGATGAAATCTTCACCACCGGCAACTTCGCCAAGGTCACACCCATCACCCGCATTGAGCAGCGCCACCTTCAGCCCGGGCCGGTCTATGCGCGCGCCCGCCAGCTCTATTGGGATTACGCCCACGGCCGCTTCGGCATGTAGGCCTAGCCCATGAGTTTCCGGAACCGTTTGAGATAGAGGGCCGATGCCTCATTGGGGGCTAGCGGGGCAAGGCGCGTGAAGGCGCGTGAGCCGGGGCCGGACAGACCCCTGGGGCGGCCAAAGAACTTCTCCGCCTCGGCAATGGCAAAGCCGGCGAGTTGCGTGGCCTCCAGATAGGCCGCCATGCGGTCGGCCTGCTTGATCTGCGTGGCAAGCTGGGCCGAGGCCTTGCGCGGCAGGCCGAAGCGCATGTGGATGGCTTCCATCAGCCGGTTTTCAAAGGCCTTGTAGTCAAGCCCCAGCGCCGCCTTGAAGGGCGAGATCATGTCGCCCACCACATATTCCGGCGCATCGTGAAGCAGCGCCATCAGCCGTTCCTCGCGGCTGAATTCCGGACTCACATGGGCGGCAAGCTGTTCCACCAGCACACAGTGCTGCGCCACCGAAAAGGCATGGTCGCCCCTGGTCTGGCCGTTCCAGCGCGCCACCCGCGCCAGCCCATGGGCAATGTCCTCGATTTCAATATCGAGCGGTGACGGGTCAAGCAGGTCGAGCCTGCGCCCCGAGAGCATGCGCTGCCAGGCGCGGGGCGGTATCATGGCGGCACCAGTTTTTTCACTTCGGCATGGCGGTGGCAGGTGACCAGATGATCGTTGACCATGCCCACAGCCTGCATGAAGGCATAGACAATGGTGGGCCCGCAGAAGCGGAAGCCGCGCTGCTTCAGATCTTTGGCAATGCTTTCCGCCAGCGGCGTGGCGGCGGGCACCTGTTTCAGCTGCTCATGGCGGTTTTGAATAGGGCGGCCATCAACAAACCCCCACAGATGGGCCGAGAAATCCGGCATGGCGAGAAAGGCCTGGGCGCTGGTCACCGCCGCCTCGATCTTGGCGCGGTTGCGCACAATGCCGGCATCCTGCATCAGCTGCTCCACCCGCTTCGGTGTGTAGCGGGCGATTTTTTCCGGATCGAACTGGTCGAAGGCGGCACGGAAATTATCGCGCTTGCGCAGAATGGTGATCCACGACAGTCCGGCCTGAAAGCCATCCAGAATGAGCTTTTCAAAAAGCGCGCGGGAATCATACTCCGGCACGCCCCATTCCGTGTCGTGATAGGCCATGTAGAGGGGATCGGTGCCGCACCAGCCGCAGCGGCACAGGCCATCTTCATGTTTCACCGCCGTCATGCCAGGGCCTCCGGTATGGTCATCTCATAGTGCGCCCAGAGGGGCCTGTGCGGGTGCAGCCGCGTGGCACCCGCCATCAGGGGTGCCGTGGCCTCGGCCAGCCGGTCGAGGCGGAGCAGCGCCAGCCCCGCGTCAGCGTCCACCGACAGAAGTTCCCCCATGGCCGTGTCGCCGCTGGTGATGGCCCTCTCGGCGGGGGCCGCAGCCGCCAGGCGCACCGGCACCATGCGGCTTTTGGCCGTGCCGCGGTGTTCCATGCGCGACACCACCTCCTGGCCCACATAGCAGCCCTTGCTGAAGGAGACGCCATGAAGCTGGTCCATATTGGCCTCATGCGGAAACACCTGGCCGGAGCCGATGTCGCCGTCACTGTCGGGCAGACCAAGCGCCAGCCGCGCGGCCTCGTAATCTTGAGCCTCGGGCAGGCTGCCCGCCGGGGCAAAGACCCGATAACCCGCCGCGGCCAGCCGCGGGTCGGCATAGGCCATCAGACCCGCGGGCTTGGTGGCCGAAACCCCCACCGCAAGGTCATCACGCGCCGCAATCTCCACCGGGCTGCGCAGCCGGTAGAGGGAAAGCCGCCTCAACAGCGCCTCGCGCTGGCTGGCAGCGCAATCCAGCAGCACCCCATCCCCCGCCCGCACCATGAAAAAGTCATGCAATATCTTGCCCTGCGGCGTCAGCAGCGCGCCATGCGCCGCCTCACCCTCGGCCAGATGGCTCACATCCGCCGTCACCAGCCGTTGCAGAAAGGCCAGCGCGTCTGCCCCCGTCACCGCCACAACGGCGCGCCGGGCCAGATGTTGAAGAGGAAAATCAGGGCTTCGGGTTGCGTCACTCATCATCCCCATTTACGAATGAACCCAGCCACAATCAAGGAACCGCCATGGCCCGCACCGTTGATCTCATCCTGAAGGGGGGAATCCTCGTCAATCACGATGGCGTGGGCGCGCGGGACGTGGCCGTGGATGAGGGCCGCATCGTGGCCCTGGGCGACATGGCGGGCCTTAGCCCCCGCCACACGCTGGACTGCCGGGGCCTGCACATTCTGCCCGGTGTCATCGACACCCAGGTGCACCTGCGCGAGCCGGGCCTGACCCACAAGGAAGATCTGGAAAGCGGCGGCCGCGCCGCCGTCATGGGCGGGGTCACCGGCGTGTTTGAAATGCCCAACACCAAGCCGCTCACCACCAGTGCCGAAACCCTGGCCGACAAGGTGGCGCGCGCCCGGAACCGCATGTATTGCGACTTCGCCTTCTACATGGGCGGCACCCGCGAGAATGCCCATGACCTCGCCCGGCTGGAGCAGCTTGAAGGCTGCGCCGGGGTCAAGGTGTTCATGGGCTCATCAACCGGTGACCTGCTGGTCGATGATGATGACGGCGTGGCCGCCATTCTGGCCGCGGTTTCGCGCCGCGCCGCCTTCCATTCCGAGGATGAGGCCCGGCTCAAGGCGCGCACCGGGCACCAGCGCGCGGGGGATCCGGCCAGCCATCCCGTCTGGCGCGATGCCGAGGCGGCGCGGGCCTGCACGGCGCGGCTGCTGCGGCTGGCCAGGGCGGCGGGCAAGCGCATCCATGTGCTGCACGTCTCCACCGCCGAGGAACTGCCGCTTCTGGCTGAACACCGCGACCTCGCCAGTGTTGAAGTGACGCCGCACCACCTGACGCTGTGCGCCGATGACTATGCCAGGCTGGGCACCAGACTGCAGATGAACCCGCCGGTGCGCGGGGCCGAACACCGTGCCGCCCTGTGGGCCGCCGTGGCCAATGGTCTGGTGGATGTGCTGGGTTCCGACCATGCCCCCCACACGCTGGAGGAAAAGGCCAGGCCCTATCCGCAGTCGCCCTCCGGCATGACCGGAGTGCAGACGCTGGTGCCCATCATGCTGGATCATGTCAATGCCGGCCGCCTCAGCCTTGAACGCCTTGTCGATCTCACCGCCCATGGCCCGCAGCGCCTGTTCGGCATTGCCGGCAAGGGCCGGGTGGCGCTGGGCTATGATGCCGACTTCACCATTGTCGATCTGAAGCGCCGCGAAACCATCACCGACCGCTGGATCGAAAGCCGCTGCGGCTGGACCCCCTATGACGGCAAGACCGTGACCGGCTGGCCGGTGGGCTGCATGGTGCGCGGCACACTGGCCATGTGGCAGGGTGAAATTCTGGGCCAGGCGAAGGGTCAGCCCATCCGCTTCGGAGAAGCCCTGACGAGGACAGCATGACCACATTCCGCGCACTTCGCATCTTCAAGACCGAGGACGGCCAGAGGGCGGATTTCGTCACCCTCACCGAGGATGATCTGACCGCTGGCGATGTGACCGTGGCGGTGAGCCACTCCTCGGTCAATTTCAAGGATGGCCTGGCCCTCACCAACCGCGCCCCCATCATCCGCCATTATCCGCTCAACCCCGGCGTTGATTTTGCCGGTACGGTCATGACCTCCACCCACCCGGACTGGCAGCCCGGCGATCAGGTGGTGCTGAACGGCTGGGGCCATGGCGAGCAATATGACGGCGGCTTTTCCGAAGTGGCCCGCGTCAGGGGTGACTGGCTGGTGGCGGTGCCGCCGGGCTGGACCACCGCCGACTGCATGGCCGTGGGCGTGGCGGGCTACACCGCCATGCTCAATGTCATGGCCATGGAGGAGCAGGGCGTCAAACCGGGGGATGGCGAAGTGCTGGTCACGGGGGCGGCGGGCGGTGTCGGTTCGGTCACCGTGGCCCTGCTGGCCAGACTGGGCCACCGCGTGACAGCGGTGACGGGCCGGGTGGAGGAGGCGGAATTTCTCAAAGGTCTGGGGGCAGGGACCGTCATCGGCCGCGAGGAATTTTCCGGCCCGGTGAAGGCGCTGGCCAAGGCGCGCTGGGCGGCGGCCATTGACTCGGTCGGGTCCACCACGCTGGCCCATGTCATTTCCCAGACCGTGCCGGACGGCACGGTGGTGGCCTGCGGCAATGCCCAGGGCATGGACCTGCCCACCTCGGTGGCGCCCTTCATTCTGCGCGGGGTGAAACTCATCGGCGTCAACTCCGTCACCACGCCCATGCCGCGCCGCCGCGCCGCCTGGGCGCGCATTGCCCGCGACATGGACCGCGCCACGCTGGCCAGTCTCGCCACCCATGTGACGCTTCAGGACGTGCCGCGCATTGCCGCCGACATTGTGCAGGGCAAGGTGCGCGGCCGCGTGGTGGTCGATCTGTGATGGGCGGGATTACTGTCGCGATCGGACGGTGGTGAATTCGCCGTGCCGGATGCGTTCCGGCAGGCGCTCGCACATCACCGCCACCGGTTCCTCGCCATAGGTGCTGATCATGTCGGAGAGCGCGGCAAAGATCGCCGCCGTGGCGATGACGTCAGGATCAAGCCCGTCATAGACCGCATCCTCCCAGGCATCCATGATGTGGCGCAGCGCCGCGTGCTTCGCCTCCATCCGCCGATGCTCATCAAGCGCCGGTGCGGCCAGTTCCTTGGGCTGATTGCGGTGCATGCTCAACTTTCAAAAATCCCCGGCAAAGGTGTTTGCGCCTGCGCCGGTGCCATCCCTGAAAACCACTCTAGCCAGAGGGTTAACCGCCTTCGAGTCCATCCTTAAGAAAAGGTTAACGCCGGGAAAGACTTTTGCTTCAATTGCTTGCAAAGGGGGGCGCGGCTTCTACACTGTCGCCCATGTGCACCCTCTACAGTTTGCGCAAAAGCCCGGATGAACTGCGCCAGCACTTCCGTTGCGGCGGCAGCGATGACTTTCCGCCCCGGCCCGAAATCCGGCCCATGGAACCCATCGGCGTCATTCGCCCTCTGCGCGGTGAACCGCATTTTGCGCTGCTGCGCTGGGGCTTCATTCCCTCCTGGGGCAAGGAGGACATGGCCCGCCGCCCCTTCCTCAATGCGCGCCGGGAAGGCCTTGCCGACAAACCGTCCTTCCGCCATGCGCTGAAGCGCCGCCGCTGTCTCATTCCCGCCGATGGTTTTTTTGAATGGCAGGGCGAGAAGGGAAACCGGCAGGCCTGGTTCATGGAGCGTTTCGACGGCGGCCTCTTTGCCATGGCCGGTTTATGGGAACACTGGATGGCCCCCGACGGCAGCGAGGTCGAGGGGGCGGTCATCATCACCACCGAGGCACGGGGCCACCTCGCTGCCGTGCATGAGCGCAATCCCGCCCTGGTGGCGGAGGCGGACTTTGACCGCTGGCTTCAGGTGGACCGGGTGGGCGAGGCGGAAGCGCTGCAGCTGCTTGCAGCGCCCGCTGATGATGTGTTCACCGCCGCCCCGGTGGGGTTGAAGCGGACGAAGCCGGAGGCCCCGCGTCTGCTGTGATCTTGCGCGCCATGCACAACACCGGGTTCACCTCATAGCCGAGCGCCTCGTAGAAACCCTTCACCGCCTCATTCTCGCTCCGCACCAGCAGATTGACCTTCCACACACCCTGTGCGCCCAGCCAGTCTTCGGCGGCGCGCACCGCCGCCTTGCCCAGCCCCTCACCCCGCCGGGCGGGGTCCACCGCCACATAATAGAGCATGCCGCGGTGGCCATCATGGCCCGCCATGACGCTGGCTATGATCTGCGCCTCTTGCCGTGCCACCAGAATGGTCGAGGCGGGACCGGCCAGCGCAAAGGAAATATCCTTGTACGGATCATTCCACGGGCGCGTCAGGCCGCAGGCCTGCCACAGGGCGGCCAGGGCCTTCGCATCCTCTTGTCCGGCGGGTTCAAACCTCATGGCGCGGGCAGAACCTTGCCGGGGTTCATGATGCCTCTGGGGTCAAGCAGCGTCTTGATGGCGCGCATCATGTCCAGCGCCACCGGCGATTTGATCAGGCGCATGTCCTCGCGCTTCAAAACGCCGATGCCGTGTTCGGCGGAAATGGACCCGCCATGCGCCAGCACCAGCGTGAACACCGCCTCACTCACCATGCCCCACCGGGCCAGGAACGGGCCAGTGTCGGCACCCTTGGGCTGACTGATGTTGAAGTGAATATTGCCGTCGCCCATGTGGCCGAAGGGCACGGGCCGCGCCCCCGGCACCACCCGCTCCACCGCCGCCATGGCCTCATCCAGAAAGGCCGGAATATGCGACACCGGCACCGACACATCATGCTTGATGGAGCCGCCCTCGAATTTCTGCGCTTCCGAAATGGCCTCGCGCAGCCCCCACATTTCGGCCCGCTGGGCTTCCGACTGGGCCACCACGGCATCCACCACCAGGTGCTGTTCCAGCGCCTGTTCCATGATGGCCGTCAGTGCTCCCGGTGCCGGGTCTGCCAGTTCCACCAGCACCGACCAGGCTGGCACCGCAGCAAGGGGCAGGCGCTGGCCCATGTGGCGGTGGGCAAAGTCCACCGCATGGTGGTTCATCAGTTCAAAGCCCACCACCCGGTTGCCGGAAAGGGCGCGCGCCAGGGTGAGAAGTTTCACCGCCGCCGCCACGGAGGCCACGGCAGCAAAGCCCGTTTCATGGGTGCGCGGGCGCGGATAAAGCTTCAGCACGCAGCGCGTGATAATGCCCAGCGTACCTTCCGCCCCGATGAACAGGTTCTTGAGGTCATAGCCGGTATTGTCCTTGCGCAGGCGGCCAAGCCCGTTCCACACCCGGCCGTCGGCCAGCACCACCTCAAGACCGAGGCACAGGTCTCGGGCATTGCCATAGGCCAGCATGTTGAGGCCGCCGGCATTGCTGGAAAGGTTGCCGCCGATCTGACAGCTGCCCTCGGCGGCAAGGCTGAGGGGAAAGAGCAGGCCGGCCCGCTCTGCCGCGTCCTGTAGCGCACTGAGGGTGCAGCCTGCCTCGGCCATGAGGGTGAGATTGTCGGCATCAACCTCGGCAATGCGGTTCATCCGTTCCAGCGAAACGACCACCTCATGGCCGGAGGCGGAGGGAATCTGCCCGCCCACCAGCCCGGTGTTGCCGCCCTGCGGCACGATCGCTGTTTCCGTTTCATGGGCAATGGCCAGAAGCCGTGACACCTCCTCGGTGCTACCGGGGCGCAGCACCATGGCGGCCTTGCCCTGCCACAAGCCGCGCCATTCCGTGAGGTAGCGGGCCATGTCGGCCGCCGTGGTCAAGGCGTGCTTCTCACCCACCACGGCGGCAAGGCGGGCCAGTGTCTCAGCGGTTGGCGCGCGGGTCATGATCTGGGCCTCGGGGCGCGGCGGCGCGGGCTAGGCGGTCGTTGATGGCTTCACCCAGACCGAACTGGGGCACCGGAGCAACCGCAATGGGCCGGCCCGCCGCATCAGCCAGATGCAGCAAGCGGAACAGATTGGCCGCCGCCTCGGCCAGGTCGCCGCTGGCCGACAGAGTGAAGGCCCCGCCGCCAAAGCGGCCAAAGCCGATGTAGGTTTCGCCATCGTGCGGCACGTCGGCGTTGAGCCGCAGGGGTGCCTGGGGGGCATAGTGGCTTGGCAACTGGCCGGGCGAATGGGGGTGGTCTTCGGCATCTTCATTCATGCCAAGCCTGATGCCCAGCCGGTCCTCGATCTCCTCGCGCGGCAGGCCGCCGGGCCGGAGCAGGGTGGCTTTGGCTCCCATGAAGCTCACAACGGTGGATTCCAGCCCCACCGTGGTGGCGCCGCCATCCAGAATGACCGCCACCCGGTCGCCCAGGCCCTGGCGCACATGCTCGGCCGTGGTGGGCGAAATCCGCCCCGACGGATTGGCGCTGGGCGCCGCCACCGGCCGGTCCACCGCCTTGAGCAGGGCCAGCGCCAGCGGGTGGGCGGGCACCCGGATGGCAAGCGACGGCAGGCCCGCCGAGGCAAGAAGCGACACCGGACAATCGGCAGCACGCGGCACCACCAGGGTGAGCGGCCCCGGCCAGAAGGCGCGCGCCAGCGCCCTGGCGTCGTCGGCAAAGACGCCCAGGGCAAAGGCCGCCTCAAGACTTGCCACATGGGCAATGAGCGGATTGAAGCGGGGCCGGTCCTTGGCCGCGAAAATGGCCGCCACCGCCCGGTCGTTGGTGGCGTCGGCACCCAGCCCATAGACCGTCTCGGTGGGGAAGGCGACCAGCTGACCGGCCCGCAGCGCCACTGCCGCGGCCGCCACCTGGTCCATTGCTGCATCAAAGGTCGCACCCATGCGCGAGGCCTATAGCAGGCAAAGGCCCTTCGGGCTACCATCAGCCCATCATGACCACGCTGCTTTTCACCCACGCCGCCTCGCTCAACCACCTCACCCCCGAAGGCCACCCCGAACGGCCCGACCGCATCAGGGCGGTGGAGCAGGTTCTGGCGGCCCCCCACTTCGACAAGCTCACCCGCCGCGAGGCCCCGCGCGCCCGGCTTGAGGATATTCTGCTTGTCCATCCTGAAGCCCATGTGCGCCACCTGGAGCAGCTCAGCCCGGCGACGGGGCTGGAATATATCGACGCCGACACCACCATGAGTCCGGGCACGCTCGAGGCAGCCTTCCATGCCGTGGGCGGCGCCGTGGCGGCGGTGGACGCGGTCATGAAGGGCGAAGCCGCCAATGCCTTCTGTGCGCTGCGCCCCCCCGGCCACCATGCCGGGGCCGATTACGCCATGGGCTTCTGCTATTTCAATCAGGCGGCGGTGGCGGCCTATTACGCCCGCAAGCAGTTTGGCGCCCAGCGTGTGGCGGTCATGGATTTCGATGTGCATCACGGCAACGGCACCCAGGATATTTTCTGGACCGATGCCGACATGTTCTACGGCTCCACCCATCAGGCGCCGCTCTATCCCTTCACCGGCGAGGCCCATGAGGCGGGCGTCGGCAACATCTTCAATGCGCCTCTTTCTGAAGGCACCGGCAGTGCCGCCTTCCGCGAGGCCATGCGCACCGTCATCCTGCCCGCCCTTGATGATTTCAGCCCCGACCTGCTCATCATGTCCGCCGGCTTTGATGCCCATCACCGCGATCCCATCGGCGGGCTGGAACTGACCGAGGAGGATTTTGCCTGGGTGACGCTGAACCTGATGGATGTGGCCGACCGCAAGGCGGGCGGGCGCGTTGTCTCGCTGCTGGAGGGCGGCTATGATCTGCGCGGCCTTGCCTCATCGGCGGGCATTCACGTTCAGGCGCTCATGCATGGCGCCGCCAATCCCGCCCCCACCGCCAAACGGAGTTGACCTGATGGCTGCCAAGACCGACGACATCAAGGCCATGAGTTTCGAGGCGGCATTGGCCGAGCTGGAGGACATTGTGGCGCGGCTCGAGGCGGGCAAGGTTGACCTTGAGGAGTCCATCAGGATCTATGAGCGCGGTGAGGCGCTGAAGGCCCATTGCGCCGCCCGGCTGGCCGAGGCCGAGGCGCGCATCGAAAAAATCACCCTGGGAGCGGATGGCAAGCCCACCGGCACGGCACCGCTGGATGTGGAGTGACCCGCCAGCGGCTGGATGAGGCGCTGGTGGCGGCGGGGCTTTTTGCCTCGCGCGCCAGGGCGCGTGATGCCATCCGGCGCGGCACCGTGGCGGTGGATGGCCGGACGGAAGAAAAGCCCGCCCGCATGGTGGGGCCGGAGGCCGGGTTCACCGTCACCGATCCGGCCCAGCATTATGTGTCGCGTGCAGCGCTGAAGCTGCGCCATGGCCTGGATCATTTTGGCCTGTCGCCACGGGACAAGGTGTGCGTCGATCTCGGTGCCTCCACCGGCGGCTTCACCCAGCTTCTGCTGGAACGCGGCGCAGCCCGGGTGATGGCGGTGGATGTGGGCCATGACCAGCTGGCCCCCATGCTGCGGGCCGATCCGCGCGTTGCCGTGCATGAGGGGGTGAACGCCCGCAGCCTGACCCGCAATCAGGTGCCGGAGACTGTGGGCCTCATCGTCTCCGATCTTTCCTTTATCTCCCTGAAGCTTGGCCTGCCGCCCGCCCTTGATCTGTCAGGTGCTGGCACCGAGCTGGTGGCCCTCATCAAGCCGCAGTTTGAAGTGGGGCGCGAACATCTCGGCAAGGGTGGCATTGTCACCGCGCGCGCCCAGCAGCAGCGGGTCTGCACCGACATTGAGGCCTTCCTTCAGGCCAGGGGCTGGGCCGTTGTGGGGCTGACCGAGTCACCCCTGACGGGCGGTGACGGCAACCGCGAATTCCTCATCGCCGCCCGCAAGGTTGCCAGTGGAATGCGCCTTGAGGGTTGAGCCCCTCCGCCCCTGACGGAGGCAGGCAAACGGCCTTCTGAATGATCCGCAATCGTCAAAAATCAGACAGTTCTAGCCCAGTTGCGCCCGGTGGCGCAGATAGTGGTCGGCCAGCACCATGGCCATCATGGCCTCGCCCACCGGCACGGCGCGAATGCCCACGCACGGGTCATGCCGGCCCTTGGTGCGCACCTCGGTGTCCTCGCCTGTGGCGGTGATGGACCGGCGCGGTGTCAGAATGGATGAAGTGGGCTTGACTGCAAACCGGCAGACAATGGGCTGACCGGTGGAAATGCCGCCCAGAATGCCACCGGCATGATTGGTGAGAAACAGCGGCGCACCATCGGTGCCAGCGCGGATCTCGTCGGCGTTTTCCTCGCCGGTGAGGGCTGCTGCGGCAAAGCCGTCCCCGATTTCCACACCCTTCACGGCGTTGATGCTCATCATCGCCGAAGCCAGATCCTGGCTCAGCTTGGCATAGACCGGTGCCCCCCAGCCAGCCGGCACATCCTCCGCCACCACTTCAACAACCGCACCGCAGGATGACCCCGCCTTGCGCACCCCGTCGAGATAGCTTTCCCACTGCTTTGCCGCCACCGGGTCGGGGCAGAAGAAGGGATTGTTCTCCACCTCGGCCCAGCTCCAGCGCGCGCGCTCAATGCGGTGCGGACCCATCTGCACCAGCGCAGCGCGGATGGTGACATGCGGAATGACCAGCCGCGCAACGGCACCCGCCGCCACGCGCGCCGCCGTTTCCCGCGCCGACGAGCGGCCGCCGCCCCGATAGTCGCGGATGCCGTATTTGGCCTGATAGGTGAAATCGGCATGGCCGGGCCGGAAGGCGTCACGGATTTCCGCGTAGTCCTTGCTGCGCTGGTCGGTATTGTCGATCACCATGGCAATGGGGGTGCCGGTGGTGATGAGGCCGCCGGTGCGCTCATCCTCGAACACGCCGGAGATAAGCTTCACCTCGTCGGCTTCCTGGCGCTGGGTGGTGAAGCGCGACTGCCCGGGCTTGCGCTTGTCCAGATAGTTCTGGATGTCCTTGACCGAGATCGGAAGCCGCGGCGGACAGCCGTCCACCACGCAGCCGATGGCGGGACCGTGGCTTTCGCCGAAGGTGGTGACGCGGAAAAGATGGCCGAAGGTGTTGTGCGACATGGAGCGTTTGCTTAAGCCGCTTCGGCCAACCCGTCAAACCCGGCGCTATTCCCCTTCCTGGGCCACCGACATGTCCGGGGCGGTGGGGTTTTTCATGCCCACCACATGATAGCCCGAGTCCACATGCAGGATTTCGCCGGTGACGCCGCGCGACATGTCCGACAACAGGAACAGGGCCGACTGGCCCACCTCCTCAATGGTGACGGTGCGGCGCAGCGGCGAGTTGTATTCGTTCCAGCGCAGGATATAGCGGAAGTCGCCGATGCCGGAGGCGGCCAGTGTCTTGATCGGTCCGGCCGAAATGGCGTTGACCCGGATGTTGTTGGGGCCGAGATCGGCCGCGAGATAGCGCACCGAGGCCTCCAGTGCGGCCTTGGCAACGCCCATGACGTTGTAGTGCGGCATCCACTTTTCCGCGCCGTAATAGGTGAGGGTGAGAAGCGAACCGCCCTCATTCATCAGCTTTTCGGCGCGCTGGGCAATGGCGGTGAAGGAATAGCACGAGATGTTGAGCGACTTGTTGAAGTTGTCGGCGGTGGTTTCAACATAGCGCCCGGTCAATTCATCCTTGTCGGCATAGGCAATGGCATGGACCACGAAATCAAGCCGGCCCCATTCCTGCGCCAGCGTGGCAAACACCTGATCCATCGAGGCCGTGTCGGTCACATCGCAGGCCAGCACGATCTTCGAGCCAATGCTCTCGGCCAGCGGTTCAACGCGCTTTTTCAGCGCGTCGCCCTGATAGGTGAAGGCCAGTTCCGCGCCCTGGTCATGGGCCGCCTTGGCGATGCCCCAGGCGATCGAACGGTTGTTCGCCACGCCCATGATGAGACCGCGCTTGCCAGCCATCAAACCTTTGTTATTGCTCATAAAAAATCCTCGCTTGGCAAATCGGCACCCCGTTCCGGGGTAATTGACACAAAGCCGGTTTCCGGTCCATCCCCGCGCGTTCAACTTTTGTGACCATATGAAACAGGTGGCCGGAAGGCCGGGACGCTCTGGGCCTGTCGCCGCCCGATCAATCACGCTACACTGGCACGATGAATCTGAGCGACATCCCCACCCTCACCGCGCAAATGGGCTTCACCCAGCGCAATGACCCCTTCGCCCTCTTTGCCGACTGGCTGAAGGAGGCGGAAAAGTCCGAACCCAATGACCCCAACGCCATGGCGCTGGCCACGGTGGATGAGGCGGGCCTGCCCAATGTGCGCATGGTGCTGCTGAAGGGGGCGGATGAGCGGGGCTTTGTCTTCTACACCAATTTCGAAAGCCAGAAGGGTCAGGAGATTCTCGCCACCGGCAAGGCGGCGCTGAACTTCCACTGGAAGTCGCTGCGCCGTCAGGTGCGGGTGCGCGGCCTGGTGGAACAGGTGAGCGACCTTGAGGCTGATACCTATTTTGCCTCGCGCGCCCGCGACAGCCGCATCGGCGCCTGGGCCTCAAAACAGTCGCGGCCCTTGGAAAACCGCTATGCGCTGGAACAGTCGGTGGCGCTCTGGGCGGCAAAATATGCCATCGGCGAGGTGCCGCGTCCGCCCCACTGGTCGGGCTTCCGGGTAAAGCCGCTGGCCATCGAATTCTGGCACGACCGGCCCTTCCGCCTCCATGAACGCCTGGTTTTCCGCCGCGACGCGCCGGACGTTGCCTGGACCAAGGCCCGGCTTTACCCGTGAGAGTGACATGACCCAGACCCCCGACGGCGAGCGCAAGACGCTCATTCTCACCGGCGCCTCGCGCGGCATTGGCCATGCCACGGTGAAGCGCTTCTCCACCGCCGGCTGGCGGGTCATCACCTGTTCGCGCCAGCCCTTTCCCGAGGATTGCCCGTGGGACGCCGGTGAGGAGGATCATATCCAGGTTGATCTTGCCTCTTCCGAGGATACGGCCCGCGCCATCGCCATCATGCAGGACAAGCTGAAGGCGCAAGGCGGCAAGCTGCATGCACTGGTGAACAATGCCGCCATCAGCCCCAAGAAGCCGGGCGGGGCGCGGCTCAACACGCTGGACACCGCCGAGCAGGACTGGAAGACGGTGTTTCAGGTGAATTTCTTCGCACCCATCATGCTGGCCAGGGGCCTCATGCGGGAGCTGACGGCGGCCAGAGGGGCGGTTGTGAACGTCACCTCCATTGCCGGTTCACGCGTCCACCCCTTTGCCGGGGCGGCCTATTCCACCTCCAAGGCGGCGCTGGCGGCACTGACCCGCGAAATGGCCGCCGACTTCGGCCCCCATGGCGTGCGCGTCAACGCCATCTCGCCGGGCGAGATTGAAACCTCCATTCTCTCCCCCGGCACCGAGAAGATCATTCCGAACATTCCGCTGCGCCGTCTGGGCCAGCCGGAGGAGGTGGCGCGGGCCATCTATTATCTGTGCACGGAGGGTTCCTCCTACGTCACCGGTTCGGAACTGCACATCAACGGCGGCCAGCATGTCTGACGGCGAAGTGCATCCCGAAACCATTGCCGCCCATGGCGGGCGCGCCGTGGATGCGGAAACCGGTGCCGTGGTGCCGCCGCTCCATGCCTCCACCACCTATGCGCGCGACGAAAATTATCAGCCGAAGCTGCGCGAAAATTATGTCCGCAGCGGCAGCCCCAATCTCTGGCAGCTGGAGGAAACACTCGCCCGCCTGGAGCAGGGGGCGGAAGCGCGGCTGTTCGCCTCCGGCATGGCGGCCTCCAGCACCCTGTTTGAAACCATCCCCCAGGGCGCCCATGTGGTGGCACCAAAGGTCATGTATTACGGCACCCGCGACTGGCTGAGGCGGCTGGAAAGTCTGGGCCGCATCCGCCTCACCCTGTTTGATCCGAAAAAACCGGGGGACCTTCAGGCCAGCATCACCGACGGCACCGATCTCGTCTGGATCGAAACGCCGCTCAACCCCACCTGGGATGTGATCGACATTGCCGCCGCCGCCCAGGCCGCCCATGCCAGGGGCGCCCTTCTGGCGGTGGATGCCACCGTTTCCGCCGCCGTCACCACGCGGCCCCTCACCCTCGGCGCGGATATCGTCTTCCACTCCGCCACCAAATATCTGAACGGCCATTCCGATGTGCTGGCCGGGGCGCTGGTGACGCGCGAGAAGAATGCCCGCTGGGAGCAGATCGGCAAGCTCCGCACCATGCAGGGCACACCCCTTGCCCCGCAGGAGGCCTGGCTGCTGCTGCGCGGCCTGCGCACCCTGTTCGTGCGCTATCGGGCGGCTTCGGCCAACGCCCTGGCCATCGCCCGGCATTTTGAAAACCACCCGAAGATCGAAGCCGTGCTCTATCCGGGGCTGGAAAGCCACCCCGGCCATGCCGTGGCCCTTCGCCAGATGACGGACGGCTTTTCCGGCATGCTGAGCCTGCTCATCCGGGGCGGTTTCGACGAGGCCAGAAATTTCTGCACCCGCTTGCGCACCGTCACACCGGCGACATCTTTGGGTGGTGTGGAAACCCTGGCCGAACACCGCAAGACGGTGGAGGGGCCGCACAGCCCCGTGCCGGACAATCTGGTGCGGGTGTCGGTGGGCATTGAAAATGTGGCTGACCTCATCGCCGATATTGAACAGGCGCTGGCGCAGGTCTAGGTTCCGCCCGCAGGAGAAGACCATGAAGCGCTTTCACGGACAACGCCCCTACAGCAAAGCCGAAATCACCGCCGATGCCGTGGTCCATGGCCTGGGGGTCACGGCGGGCGTCATTGCTGTGGCCATTCTGCTCAGCCGCGTCGTCATCACCGGCGGCCCCTGGCTGCCGCTGCTTGTCTATTGTCTGGGCCTCATGGCCATGCTGTCCTTTTCGGCCACCTATAATCTCTGGCCCGCCACGCCGGTGAAGTGGATCCTGCGCCGCTTTGACCATTCCGCCATCTATCTGCTGATTGCCGGCACCTACACCGCCCTTCTCCCCTTCCTCGCGAGCCGCAGCGAGGCCTGGGTTCTGGGCATCGTCATCTGGGCGGTGGCGGCCCTGGGCATTGTGCTGAAGGTCCTGTTGCCGGGCCGCTTCGACAAGCTTGCCGTGGCGGTCTATCTCGGCATGGGCTGGGCGGGGGTGTTCTCCATCCGCTCCTTCATGGCGGTGCTGCCCATGACCACGCAGATTCTCATCGCCGTGGGCGGCCTGCTCTACACGGTGGGTGTCATCTTCTATGTCTGGGAACGGCTGAAATTCCAGAACGCCATCTGGCATGCCTTCGTGGCCACCGCCGCCGGCTGCCAGTTCGCAGGCATCGCCTATCTCTACGGCTGATCAGACAGCCTTGGCGTGGCGGTTGGCCACCACCTTGTAATGGGCATCAAAGGCCGAGGCCGCCGAGCGCAGGAACAGCCGGTGTTTGCGCGGCACGGACACCACCGTGCCCTGCCAGTCCGCCAGCCCCGCCGCCATCAGCGGCTCCAGCCGCGCGAGGCCTTGGTCTAGCACCGCCGGATCAAAGCCGTGCCGTGCGGCAACCGCCGCATAGTCCACGGTGAAGTCACACATCAGCCGCTCGATCACCTCGGCCCGCATGCGGTCTTCCGCCGTGGTGGCAAGCCCGCGGTTGACCGGGCTGTCTCCCTTCTCGATGGCGGTGGACCAGGCCAGCGTGTCGCGGGCCGCCTGGGCAAAGCCCTGCGGATATTCCGAAATGGCCGACGCGCCGAAGGCCACCAGCGCATCCGCCGTGTCGGTGGTATAGCCCTGGAAATTGCGGTGCATGGTGCCGGCTTCGGCGGCCCTGGACAATTCGTCGTCGAGCAGCGCGTAATGGTCAAGGCCGATGGCGGCATAGCCATGCGCGGTCAGCGTTTCATTGATGGCCACCGCCTGGTCATAGCGCGCCGGAATGTCCGGCAGGTCGTGATCGCGGATCATCTTCTGGTGCTTGGCAAACCACGGCACATGGGCATAGCCGAACACCGAGATGCGGTTGGGCTTCAGCGCCGCCGACCTGGTGGCGGTTTCAATGACGCTTTCCACCGTCTGGCCGGGCAGGCCATACATGAGATCGTAATTGACCGAGACAAAGCCCGCCGCCCGCAGCTCCTCAGTGGCCCGCGCCACCAGATCATAGGGCTGCTGGCGGTTGATCTTGTCCATCACCGGCTGGGCAAAGTCCTGCACGCCGAAGGAAATGCGGTTGAAGCCCATGGCGGTCAGCGCCCGCGCCCGCTCCGGCGTCATGCCGCGCGGATCGGATTCAATGGCCACCTCCGCCCCGGCGCTGATGCCGAAGGCCCGGTCCACCGCCTCCACAATGCTGCGCAGATCGTCATTGGTGAGATAGGTGGGCGTGCCGCCGCCGAAATGGAAATGCTTGACCGCCCCGTGCTTCGTGCCCTTCAGCGCCCCGCCGCGCTCAATGTCCTTGAGCAGGGCCGCCACATAGCGCGTGGCCCGGTCATAGGTGTTGGGCACCGAGGTGTGGCAGCCGCAATACCAGCACAATTGCTGGCAGAAGGGGATGTGGACATAGAGCGACAGCACCGCGTCGGGCGCCAGCGCCTTAAGCCAGCCGTCCGCCGTGGCCGACGAAAAATCGCTCTGGAACTGCACCGCCGTGGGATAGCTCGTGTAGCGCGGCACATCCTGAGTGGCGAAGGGAAGTAGCTTTGCGTCCATGGTCCTATTGGCGGAGAGCCGCCCCTAATGAAAACCCTCGCCCGGCTTAATAGCATGGGCGAGGGCTGTCGTGTTAAATCAACTTAATTTCCGAGCAGCGCCGCTTCGAGAATGTCCAGCCCCTCGTCCAGCACCGTGTCCGACACCGACAAGGGCGTCAGCAGGCGGATGGTGTTGCCATAGACACCACAGGACAGGATGAGCAGCCCGCGCTCATAGCACTTGGTGACCAGAGCCTTGGCCGCTGCCCCGTCCGGGGCCTTGCCGCCGCGCTCGGTGACCAGGTCGAAGGCGCACATGGCGCCCAGGCCGCGCACATCGCCAATGGCCATGCCCTTGCCCTTGGCCTTCACGGCGGCAATGCGCGCCATGATGGTCTTGCCCTGCTTCTTCGCCTTGGCCAGCAGGTCGTCCTGCTTGAAGGCTTCAAACACGCCCAGGGCCGCCGCGCACGACACGGGGTTGCCGGCATAGGTGCCGCCCAGCCCGCCGGCCTCCGGCGCGTCCATGATCGTGGCCTTGCCGGTGACGGCAGCCAGCGGGAAGCCGCCGGCCAGCGACTTGGCGCAGGTCATCAGGTCCGGCTCAACGCCCATCTGCTCCATGGCAAACCAGGTGCCGGTGCGGCCGAAGCCGGACTGGATCTCGTCGGCGATGAAGACAATGCCATGCTCGTCGCACAGCTTGCGCAGCCGCTGCATCAGCTCCCTGGGGGCCACATAGAAGCCGCCCTCGCCCTGCACCGGCTCGATGATGATGGCCGCCACCCGCGACGGCTCCACATCGCATTTGAACAGCTGCTCGATGGCGTTCATGGCGTCGTCCACCGTGATGCCCTTGTCGGCCACGGGGAAGGGCACATGCCAGATGCCCGCCGGCATGGGGCCGAACTTCACCTTATAGGGAACGGTCTTGCCGGTGAGCGCCATGCCCAGCAGGGTGCGGCCGTGGAAGGCGCCCTGGAAGGCAATGACATCGGACCGGCCGGTATGGGCGCGGGCAATCTTCACCGCGTTCTCCACCGCCTCGGCCCCGGTCGTCACCAGCAGGGTCTTCTTGTCACCCGAAATGGGCGCCACTTCGGCAATCTTCTCGCACACCTCGATGAAGCCCGCATAGGGCACCACCATGGCGCAGGTGTGGGTGAAGCTGTTGAGCTGGTCCATCACCCGCTTCATCACCGCCGGGTGGCGGTGGCCGGTGTTGAGCACGGCAATGCCGCCGGCAAAATCGATGTAGCGGTTGCCCTCCACATCCCACAGTTCGGAATTTTCGGCGCGCGCCGCCATGACCGGCACCGCCATGCCCACACCGCGCGGCACGACCCTGGCCCGGCGTTCCACCCATTCCTTGTTGGTGCCAGAGGCCCCAGCCTTCGCACTCATGATCGTCTCCCTGCTGAATTGATGGCCGCCAGTCTATCGCGGCGGCGCTGGCGGCGGCAACCGCCCTCATGGAGCCAGTTTTGCCCCAAAAGCAGGCCGGGGATTGGCCTTTCTTCTCCGTTGCGAAGGAACACGCGGGGCCGTAAAAGCAGGCCCGATATCCACGTTACAGAGGGCCCCCCATGTCGCACCCCACCCTTGTCCGTCATTTCTGGTCTGATGCCGCCCAGAGCCTGCCGCGCCAGGCGCTGCTGGCCGTGGTGGGCTCGGCGCTGGTGGCGCTGTCGGCCCAGGTCCAGGTGCCCATGGTGCCGGTGCCCATGACGATGCAAACCCTTGCCGTTTTGGCCATCGGCGCGGCCTTCGGCGCCCGCCTCGCTGCCGCCACCCTGCTGCTCTATGTGGCGGAAGCTGCCCTTGGCCTGCCGGTCATGGCGGGCTTTGGCGGCGGTCTGGCCAAGCTCATGGGCCCCACCGGCGGCTATGTGCTGGGCTTCGTGCTGGCGGCCTTCGTGGTGGGCAAGCTGGCCGAGCGCGGCTGGGACCGCAATGGCTTCACCATGTTTGCCGCCATGCTGGGGGGCGCTGCCCTCATCCATGTGCCGGGCATGATCTGGCTGTCGGGCTTTGTCGGCGGCCTGGGCGAGGCCTTCAGCCTCGGTGTTCTGCCCTTCCTGTGGGGCGACGTGGTCAAGGCCGCCATTGCCGCGCTGGCCTTTCCGGCGGTGTGGAATCTTTCCCGCTGAGGCAACCCGCCATTGAAAACAACAAAGGCCCGGTGAAAACCGGGCCTTTTGTTTGCGGGGCACTGTGAAAAATGGTCGGAGTGAGAGGATTCGAACCTCCGACCCCCTGCTCCCGAAGCAGGTGCGCTACCAGACTGCGCTACACTCCGTCACGTTTCCCCGTCCGAAGCGGGGCAGGCCGCCTTATAGCCACGCGGGCCGGGGTCTGCAAGTCATTGCGGCAGGCAATTTGGCTGGCTATATGGGCGGGCGCTGCTGGGGCGTCGCCAAGCGGTAAGGCACCGGATTTTGATTCCGGCATTCGGAGGTTCGATCCCTCCCGCCCCAGCCAAGCTTCTCCGGCTGTCTCCACCCTCACACTCACTGGCCGGTCCGCCGCTTCAGGGGGAAAACGCCACTGCCCGTGCAGGGGCGGCTTGCTGGCACCGGCCGCTGCTCAGGTGATGGTGCTCTTCGCCCATTGGGCGAGCCGCTTTCTGACCTTTGCCGCCACCGTCAAAAGTCAGGCGGCTCTAGTGCACCGCCGCATACATGATCTTTTCCTCGGTGGCGTTGACGGGCGAAAACTCCTCCACCACCCGGCCCTGGCGGAACACCAGAATGCGGTCTGACAGGTTCATGATCTCCGGCAGGTAGGACGAGATCACCACCACCGCCAGGCCCTCGTCGGCCAGATCATTGATGAGCTGGTGAATTTCGGCAATGGCACCAACATCGACGCCGCGCGTCGGCTCGTCGAAAATGACAAGGCGCGGCCGCTGCACCAGTCCCTTGCCGATCACCACCTTCTGCTGGTTGCCGCCGGAAAGTTCCACCGCCTTGGCGCGGCTGTTGATGGCGCGCACCTTCAGCCGCTCCGACCATTGCTCCGACAGGGACCGCATTTCGCGCAGTGACACAATCGAGCTTTCCTGCAATCCCGCCGCCACCAGACCGGAGAAGAAATTCTCGGCAATGGAGAGGTTCTCAAACAGTCCCTCGGACTTGCGGTCCTCGGTGACATAGGCAATGCGGTCCTTGATGGCCTGGCGCGGTACATTGTAACGCACCGGCCTGCCGTCGAGTTCAATATCGCCGCCGCGCACGAAATCGCGCTTGTAAACACCGGAGATGATCTTGAAGGTTTCCGTGCGCCCCGAGCCGATGAGGCCAAAGACGCCGGTGATCTGGCCATCGTAGATCGAGAAGGAATTGTTGCGCACCATGTTGCCCATGGAGATGTCCTGCACCGACAGAACCTTGGCGCCGCGCTTGCGCAGATGGGCGGCGTTGCGCTTGCGGTAGATCTGCTGGGTCAACGCCCGGCCCACCATGGCCTGCACCACCTTGGCCCGGTCAAATTCCGAAGCCTTGCCGGTGGCAACCAGCTCGCCATCACGCAGAATGGTGATGCGGTCGGCATGGCCCAGGGCTTCCTCAAGCGCATGGGTGATGAAAATGATCGACACGCCCGAGGCCTGAAGCCGTTTCATCAGGGCGAAGAAGTGGCGCTTTTCCTCCGGCGTCAGCGTGGCGGTGGGCTCATCGAAAATGATGACATCCGCCTTGTGATGCACGGCGCGGGCAATCTCCACCATCTGGCGCTTGGCGGCCCCGAGGCTGGCCACCGGGGCAGCGGGATCGACGTTGAAGTTCAGCGACTGCAGAAATTGCTGGGCGGCGATATAGACCCCGCGCAGCCGGTTGAGGAACTTCTCCTCGCCGAGATAGATGTTTTGCGCCACCGTCATGGAGGGAACGAGGCTGGTTTCCTGAAACACCATGGCGATGCCGGCGTTGAGGGCCTCGTTGGGGGTGAGGAAGCGCGCCGGCTGGCCGCGGTGAAGCATTTCGCCGGAGGTGGCTTCAACCACGCCCGCCATGATTTTGGTGAGGGTGGATTTGCCCGCACCGTTCTCACCCAGCAGCGCATGGATTTCACCCTGTTCCAGAGTGAAGTCCACCGCCTTCACGGCGGCCACACCACGATAGGCCTTGGTCACCTTGCGCATGTCGATGATGGCGGTCATGCTTCGCCTCCGCCATGGGCGGCAATGCGGACAATGCAATCGCCGCCGCGCGCCGCCGCCGTAATGTGCCCCAGCCATTCCACCGCACTGACAATGCCGTGGCGCTTGCCGTCGGCGCGGCTGTGGTGGCTGGCAATGGGCTCCGCATCAGCGCCCAGTTCCACCACCAGCCCATAGGAGCGGCTGGGCGACCAGGGCTTGTGAATGCCCATGGTGCGCACCCCGCCGCATTGCAGCGGCTCCAGAAAGGTCTTGCCGCTGGCCAGTGCCGGCGCCACCCAGTAGTCGCGCGGAATTTCCGCCATCATGTCCATGCGATAGGCATCTTCCTGCAGCACCAGTTCGATCAGGCGGTTGCGCGGCGCAAACAGGCAGAGCAGGAAGCCCTGGCCGCGCCTGTCGCTGATGCGCCCGGGATAGCCCGGCAGCTTTGCCAGCACCGGCTGCGGCGCACCGCCCGCGCTGGGAATGGCGAGCACGCGGTGCCGCCAGCTCTCGGAGACGAGAAGCCGCCCGCCCGCATGGTCAACCGCAATGCCGAAGGGAAAGGCCAGACCATCGGCCAGTCTTTCCCGCTCGCCCGCATGCAGGGCAAGCCGCCAGACCGAGCCCGACGACCCCTTGGCCATCAGATCATGCGCCCAGGCCGAGGGCGGATGGGCCTCGGAGCCATTGCCCAGGTACAAAAACTGGCCCGCGCCAAAGGCCAGTGCCACCGGGCATTTGAAACTGGCGATTTCGCGCCATGCTTCGCGCTTCTCGCGCACCAGCACCGCACCGGACTGAAGCGCCACCGCCCAGGCGTCATCTTCGCTCTTGGCCAGCGCCGTGATGGCGGCGGGGAAGGTTTCCACCACCCGGGCCTGGCGCGCCCCATGCGCTAGTTCCAGAAGCTGCGCTCCGGCGGTGAAGAACAGGCTGTGCCCGTCCGCCACCAGATTATCGGGCTCCGCATGGGCCACCACCAGCGCGGCCTCATCAAGGCTGCGGTTGGGTTTCAGCGCCCCGTCCATGGGCGGAATGGTGACGGCCTTGCCGCGGAAGAAATCGAGGATGTTCATGACCTGCTCCCCCAGTAGGAGGACATGCCGGTCCAGTTCGGGTCCGCCCCTTCGATCTTGAACCGGCCGATGCGGTTGTTGAGAATGCCGCCGATGAACAGATGGCCCTTGTGCTCACGCATGGAGGTCACCATGGGGTGGCTCACCCCGGTGAGATCACCCATGGTCTGGATGATGGTGCCTTGCTCGTCGAATTTCACCACGCCCCCGGTGTTGATATTGGGGAACAGCCATTCGTCATTGGGCAGCCGCCGCGTCATGTGCTTGCGGAACGAAGGGTGGCGCAGGCTTAGGTCAAAGCTTGGCGTGCGCATGCCCAGCCACGCCATCCAGTAGGTCCCGTCAGAGGCGCGGTTGATGTTGTCGGGATAGCCGGGCATGCCATCGATAAGACATTCCGCTGTGCCCGCCTTCGGCCCCTCCAGCCAATAGCGGTGCACCCGGCAGGCCCAGCTTTCGGCAAACAGCACCGACTTGCCGTCATGGGCCAGGCACACACCGTTCGTGTAGCGATAATTGTCGAGCAGCGTTCTGGTGATGCCGGTCTTCGGATCATGGACCAGCAAGCGCCCGGTCGGCCGGTTCTCGATCGAATCCAGCGTCCAGTCATGGGCGTCATAGCGGGTGGTCGAGTCGGTGAAGAAGATGCGGCCATCGGGCGCGACATCGAGATCATTGGGATCGCGCAGCCGTGCATCATCAACGATGGAGCGGTAGGAGCGGTTGGTTTCGGCCGAAAGCTGCCGCACCTCGCCCCTGGGCGAGATGGCATAAAGCCCCATGGCACCAACGCAGGACAGAAGCGTGCCATCCTGGGCGAAGGCCAGTCCCAGCGGAAAGCCGCCGGTGTGGGCGAAGACTTCCGAGCGCCGGTAGTCGGGGGCGAAGAAACGCACAATCTCGCCGTGGCGCGTGCCGCAATAGAGATGGTCATCCCGGTCAAGGATCACATCCTCCGGCCCCTCCAGTTCGCCGAGGCCGATGGCGTCCGCCTTGGACAATACATTGTTCAAGGCAAAGGATGAGCCCGAGCCGGGCAGGGCCGAGGGCGTCTCCGGCAGGCGCACATGCACCGGCGCCACATAAACCTCGTTCAGCACCTTGTGGCGGTTCTTCAGCCAGCGGATGTCCAGCGTCACCGCGGCGGCCAGCATCAGGCCCAGCACCATCTGGTTGGTGCCGGTGCCGAAGCCCAACCGGATCAGGCTGTTGTTCATCATCATCACGATGATGGCGCCCATCACCGCCTTGGCAATGGAGCCGCGCCCGCCACCCAGACTGTTGCCCCCCACCACGGCGGCGGTGATGGCCAGCATTTCCAGATTGAGCCCCGTGCCTGGCCCCGCACCCGACAGGCGGCAGGCAATGAGAAAACCGGCCAGCCCCGCGCACAGGCCGGAGACGACATAGGACATGAACACGGTTTCGCGCACCCGGATGCCGGAATTGTGGGCCGAGCGCCGCGATCCGCCGACCGCCAGAATGTGCCAGCCGGGCCGCGACCGCGTAAGCGCCACATGGGCGATGACGGCAAGCACCAGGGCAATGATGACCGCCATGGACAGGCCCATGAACTGACCGTCGCCGATGAAGTCCCAGATGGGTGAGGATACATCCGACTGCTGCACGGCAGCGGCGAAATTGATCACCAGAATATCATACAGCGCCCGCCCGATGACCAGCGTCACCAGCGTGGTGAGAAAGGCGCGGAGCCGCAGATAGCCCACGAGATAGCCGTTGAAGGCGCCGAACAGCGCGCCCACGGCGAGGGCAGACAGCAAGGCCACCCACACCGGCAGGCCGAAAATGAAAAAGGTGGAAACGGCGGCAAAGGCGGCCAGCGCAAAGATCGACCCGACGGAAAGATCAATGCCACCGGCCAGCATGACCACGGAAAGACCGATGACCACAATGGTGAATTCGCCCAGCTGGCGGGTTGATTCCACCAGCGAAGACGGCTTGAAGAAACCCGGAATGGCCAGGCCGAAGCCCGCCACCGTCGCCACCATGGCGAGGAAGGGAATGGCATTGTCGGCCCAGCGCTTGGTGAGAATTTCACCAAGCAGGTGGTCGGGAATGAAATTGTAGCGCCAGCGCTGCAGCGTTTCGCGAAGGGTCATTCTGATACTCGGTGTTCCCGCCACGGCCGGACCGGGTCCGGCCGTGACGGGGCGTTGCTTACTTCTTGGCGGCTTCCTGCAGCGCCTTCAGGTTCCAGCATGACCGCGGATTGAGGTTCTCCTTGGTCACGGTGGACATCAGCGAGTAGATGTAGGGCGACGCCGTGCCCGGCGGCTGGCCGCTCTGCAGCAGATATTTGATCATCGCCACCATGGCCTCGCTTTCATTGTAAAGCTCGGTGGAGACCACGGCGTCATAGGTGCCGTTCGCCACATTGGCGCAGGTTGCGGTTTCCTCGCCGCCGCCGGTGGTGACCAGATAGATCTGGTCCTGCTTGCCGGCGTCGCGGATCGCTGACGACGACCCCGAGGCGTCACCGTCCCAGAAATCGATGATGCCGCAGATGTCCGGGTTCTGTTGCAGCATGGTGACGGTCACATTGCGCGAGGTGGTGGCGTCCCAGTTGGAATCGGGCTTGGCCACCACCTTGAAGTCCGGGTTCTTCTCCAGAACCTTCATGATGCCAGCATACTGATAAAGGCTGGTGGCATTCACCTGATCGCCCTGCACCAGGCCGATCTTCTTGGATGAGTTCGGGCCGCAGCCCTTGACCACCGCCTCGGCCTCCATCTGGCCCAGCCTGTCCCAGTCGCCGCCCACATAGGCGTCGGCCTTGTAGTTGGCCGGGTTGTCGATCAGGATCACATAGATGCCCTTCTCCTGCGCCTTCTTCATCAGCTTGGAGTAGGAGTTGAGATCGGGTGACATGATGATCAGCACGTCCGGCTTGGCATCGGAGTTGATCACATCGGTGATGGCCTGAGCGCCGGCCTCGGTGGACCAGTTGGGGTCGCGGGTTTCAAACACGCCGCCGAAGGCCTTCACTTCGCGCTCCAGAATGGCCGCCCAGCCCTGCGCCAGGTCGAAGCCCATGGACAGCGGCACCAGCACCACGCGCTTGCCCTTCATGGCCTTTTCATAGGCGGCCGGGCCGGGGTCGTCCTCGATGGCCAAGGCGGGTTGCACCGCCAGGCCCAGCGTCAGCGCGGCGGCCGCCGCCAGCAACATAGTCCTGATCTTCATGGTTTCCTCCTGTTGAAGCCTTCCCTCAAATATCCCCCTGCTGAGCCGTCTGCTCGTCGCGGGGGTTCATCAGGCTGTCGATGATGATGGCAGCCAGAAGAATGATGGCCTTGATGAGATTCTGATAGATGTTGGAAATGTCGAGAATGGTCATGGCATTGAGCATGATGCCGATGAGCAGCGCCCCGCCCACCACATTGCGCACCCCGCCCTTGCCGCCGGAGAGCCCGATGCCGCCGATCACCACCACCAGAATGATGTCATAGAGCAGGGTGGAGGTGATGACGCGGGTGTTGATGGAAAACAGGTTGGAGGCGGTGAGCAGGCCCGCCGCAAAGGCCAGCAGCGCCGAGATCACATAGCGCAGCAGGTTCATCGGCCGGACCGGAATGCCGATGGTGCGCGCCGCCTGAAAATTGTCGCCCATCAGATAGGTGTAGCGCCCCCATGTGGTGTAGCGCAGGAACAGGAAGATCAGCAAACTCGCCCCGGCGAACAGAAACACCTCCACCGGCACCGTCACAAGCCGCATCCGCCCCAGCGCCTCCAGCCAGTGGCCGGGCGGCAGCGGCACGGTTTCGCTGCCGATGAATTGCGAGCGCACCAGCCCATAGACCACCGCACCCGAAGCCAGGGTGGCGAAGATCGGCGGCACATCACCATAGGCAACGAGAAATCCATTGGCCAGACCGATGAAGACCACAAAGGCCAGAACGGTGAGCAGGGCCATGCCCTCCGGCCTGCCGTCATTCAGCATTTGCAGATACCAGGCACCGGACATGGCCATGACCGAAACCTGTGACAGGTCAATGCCGCGGCCGATGATGACCACCGCCATGCCCAGCGCCAGAATGCCCAGCACCGAAACCGAGCGCACGATGGCGATGAGATTGTTGGGGTCAGCGAAACCGCGCAGACCAAGGGCCGCGACAATGAACAATACCACCGCCAGCGCAAACACGATGCGCTCCTGCGTCCAGCCCTGACCCCTTTGTTCCATCCGCCCTCGCCCGTGTCAGACCTTCTGGTCGGTTCTGGCCCAGTCCCAGTAAAGGGCGCGCGCCTTGGCGGCCATGGGGCCGATGTCATAGCTCTTGTCGTCGAACTTCGTTACCGGCGTGACCTTGGAAATATTGCCGCTCATGAACACCTCGTCAGCGGCCCGGAAATCGTCAAGGCTCAGCGTCACCTCGCGCACCTCAACCCCGGCAGCGCGCAGCAGGGCGATGAAGCGCTGGCGCGTGATGCCGTTGAGGAAGGTGCCGTTCGGCACCGGCGTCATGACCACGCCGTTCCTGACCATGAAGATATTCGCCGTCGCCGTTTCCGCCACATTGCCGAGGGGGTCCAGCACCAGCGCATTGTTGAAACCCTTGCCCTGTGCTTCGCGCAGCATGCGCCCGTTATTGGGATAGAGGCAGGCCGCCTTGGCGTTCACCAGCGCGGTGGCCAGGGTGGGGCGTGAGAAGCGTGTGGTGGTCAGCGTCTGGCTGGCGGTGGCGGGCGCCATGGGCAGTTCTTCAAGACACAGCGAAAACGCCGTGGAATTGGGATCGGCCACCACCACGCCGGGACCCCCCGACACCGACCAATACATGGGGCGGATGTAAACCGGCTTGTCACGGCCCATCAGGCGCAAGCCCTCCAGCGTGATGCTGGTCAGTTCGGCCACACTGTGGGTGGGCTTCAGCCCCATGATGTCGGCCGAGGCATTGACGCGCTGCAAATGCGCCGCCAGGTCCGGCACCAGCCCGTCAAAGGCGCGCGCGCCATCAAACACCAGGGTGCCGAGCCACATGCCATGGTCGGCGGCCTTCATCACCGCCAGATCGCCCTCGTGCCATGTGCCGTTGAAATAGGTCCAGATGGTTTTGCCAACCGCCACGATCAGTCTCCTGCATCCTATGGAATGAGAACCATGGAGCCCGTGGTCCGGCGGGCCTCAAGGTCGCTGTGAACGCGCGCCACCTCACGCAGGGGCGCGCTGTGCACGGCAATTTTCAATGTGCCGTTGCCGATGAGATGGAACAGGTCGGCGGCGGCTTGTTCCAGCCAGGCGCGGCTGCTGGTGAAGTGAAACAGCACCGGCCGGGTGAGATGATAGGAACCGGCCGCCAGGTCCGACACCTTGAAATCCGTCACCGGACCGGAGGACTGGCCGAAATTCACCAGCGTGCCGTGGCGGCGCAGACAGCCGAGCGAACGCGCCAGCGTGTCCTTGCCCACCGAGTCATAAACCACGTCAAATCCCTGCGGCACCAGACGCTTCGCTTCGTCGGCGAAATTCGTCGCGCCATAGTCAATGACTTCGGCAAAGCCATGGGCGCGTGCCAGCGCCACCTTGTCCGGCCCGCCCGCCGTGCCGATGGCCCGGGCCCCCATGGCCTTCAGCCATTGCCCCGCCAGCAGACCCACACCACCGGCCGCCGCATGGAACAGCACCGTGTCGCCCGGCTTCACGGCGTAGCTGTCCTTCACCAGGTAGCGCACGGTGAGACCCTTCAGCATGACGGCGGCGGCCACCGCGTCGCTGATGCCATCAGGCAGAAGAACCACATGCTGGGCCGCGATGGTGCGGTGGGTGGCATAGGAAAAATTCGGCAGCGTATAGGCCACGCGCTGTCCCACCGTCAGTCCGGTCACCCCGTCGCCCACCGCCTCGATCACGCCCGCCGCTTCCGAGCCGGTGACAAGGTCAGAAGGCACCGGCCAGGGGTAAAGGCCGGAGCGGAAATAGCAGTCGATGAAATTGACCCCGATGGCGCTGTGCCGGATCAGCACTTCGCCCGCGGCGGGTGCCATCGGCGCAAAGCCGATCTCATGCAGAACCTGTGGCGGACCCGGCTGCCGCGCCGCCATGGCATAGGCGCCGACGGTCATGACGTCTCGGCCTCGAAGACATCATCCACCGGCACCTGCAAGCCGTTGAGCAGGGCATTGGTCTTGGACGCCGTGCCGATGACGCGCATCAGATCGGCATACATCTCATCGGTCATGCCCTTGGCGCGGGCTGCCGCGGTGTGTGAGTGGGCGCAATAGCGGCAGGCATTGGTCACTGACACCGCCACATAGATCATTTCCTTGGTGAGGGGATCAAGCGCCGAAGGCGTGGCCATGACCGCCTTCACCTCGCGCCACAGCTCTTCCAGCAGGGGCGGATCAAAGGCCAGATAGCGCCAGAAATTGTTGATAAAGTCGGTTTTTCGCGTCGCCCTGATGTCGTCGAACACGGCCTTCACGCGTGGATTTTCCTCGGCCTTTGCAGAGGGTTTTACGGTGGACATGGCAACCTCGGGCTTTAGGGAAAATTTCCTGACGGGAGTTTCCGCACCAGTTCATGCCCTTGTCAATGGTGCCACCAGCAGGGCATCGGCCAATCCAGACGTGTTCATTGCCCTGCCTGAAAATGTGGCATGTGCCCGCCCGCTGCCGGTCGGGTGGCGCCTGCCCTCGCCGTCAGCCGGTGTGGGGCTTTTCCATGTGACCGCCAAAGGCCTGGCGCATGGCCGACAGCAATTTGTTGGCAAAGTCATCCTCACCGCGCGAGGCAAAGCGCGAAAACAGGGCCGCCGCCAGAACCGGCACCGGCACCCCGGTGTCGATGGCGGCATTGATGGTCCAGCGCCCTTCGCCGGAATCGGAAACCCGCCCGGCAAAGCCGCTGAGCGTGGGGTTGGCCTTGAGCGATGCTGCGGCCAGGTCGAGAAGCCAGGAACTGATGACGCTGGAATGACGCCACACCTCGCTCACCGCCGCCACGTCAATGTCGAAGGGATAATAGTGTGGCGTGGCCAGCGGCGTGGTTTCGGCATCCGCCGCCCGCGGCCGTGCACCGGCATTGGCAGCCTTGAGCAGGTTGAAGCCCTCGGCATAGGCCGCCATCACGCCATATTCGATGCCGTTATGCACCATCTTGACGAAGTGTCCGGCCCCCGTGGCACCGCAATGGAGATAGCCCAGCGGTGCCGTGCCCAGCGCGGCATCAGCCGCAGCATCGTCTGCCGCACCGGGGGCGAGGGCGCGAAACACCGGGTCAAGCCGCTGCACGGCCTCCTGCGGACCGCCGATCATCAGGCAATAGCCGCGCTCCAGACCCCACACCCCGCCGCTTGTGCCCACATCCACAATATGCAGGCCGCGGGCTGCCAGTTCCGCCGCCAAGTCCATGGCGCCATGGTAGTGGGAATTGCCGCCGTCGATGATGATGTCGCCGGGGGCGAGCAGGGCGGCGATGTCGCGGGCCACCCGGCCGGTGATGGCGGCAGGCAGCATCAGCCACACGGCGCGCGGTGGGGTGAGGGCCGCCACCAGCGCCGCCAGCGAGTCTGAGCCCACCGCCCCCTCCGCCGCCAGGCCGGCCACTGCCGCCGGATTGACGTCGAACACCACACAGTCTTGTCCGCCGCGTATCAGCCGGCGCACCATATTGGCGCCCATGCGGCCCAGTCCCACCATACCGATCTGCATGCTCTTCTCCTCCACGCCGCCTGGCCCCAGTCTGCCACGATCTCCTGCAATTGAAACCACCATGATGGTGCGGGTCTGGTTCAACGCGGCGGCACCGGTAATTTTGACCAGAGAATAAAAAATTTGACCAAACCGTAAAATCAATGCAGTCTTTGCCGATGTGAGAATTCCGGCAAACGGAATCGACTGACGGAGGAAACGATGGCGTTGCACACCCGAAAGGGAGGAAGTGGCCGTGCTGTTTCGGCCATGGGCCTGTCCAAGGCGCAGATCGCGGCCAATTTTTCCGATCTTCACCCGCCGCTGGATGCCCATGAGGCCAGGGTGGAATCCGACCGCTGCTATTTCTGCCACGATGCGCCGTGCATGACGGCCTGCCCCACGACCATCGACATTCCGCTGTTCATCCGCGAGATCAACACCGGCAACCCCGACGGTGCGGCCCGCACCATCTTCATGCAGAACATTCTGGGCGGCATGTGCGCCCGCGTCTGCCCCACCGAAACCCTGTGCGAACAGGCCTGCGTGCGCAATGTGGCGGAAGGCAAGCCGGTGAAGATCGGTCTGCTTCAGCGCTATGCCACCGACCATCTGATGGAGCAGAAGCGCCAGCCCTTTGCCCGCGCCAAAGCCACCGGCAAGCGTGTGGCGGTGGTCGGCGCTGGCCCGGCGGGGCTGGCCTGCGCCCACCGGCTGGCGCTGCATGGCCATGCGGTGGAGATGTTCGAGGCGCGGAAAAAGCCGGGCGGCCTCAATGAATATGGCATCGCCGCCTACAAGGCGACTGACGACTTCGCCCGCCGCGAGGCGGCCTATGTCATGGGCGTGGGCGGCATCAAGGTGAACTACGGCAAGGCGCTGGGCAAAAACCTGAAGCTGGAAAAACTGCGCCGCGATTTTGACGCGGTGTTTCTGGGCGTGGGGCTGCAGGGCGTCAATGCGCTTGGCCTTTCGGGTGAAGACGGCCCCGGCGTTGACGATGCGGTGGATTATATTGCCGAACTGCGCCAGGCCTCCGACCTCACGAAACTGAAGGTGGGCAAGAAGATTGCGGTGGTGGGCGGCGGCATGACCGCCATCGACATCGCCGTGCAGTCCAAACTGCTGGGCGCCGAGGAGGTGATGATCCTCTACCGCCGCGCGCAGGCCAAAATGGGGGCCTCGCCCTTCGAGCAGGAACTGGCCAAGTCCAAGGGTGTGGTCATCCACCACAATCTCATGCCGGTGAAGGTGAAGAAGAAGGCAGGCCGCATGGCCGCCCTCATCTGCGAGCGCACCACGGAACGGAACGGCAAGGTGACGGGCACCGGCAAGCGCGTGGAGTTTCCCTGCGATGTGGTGTTCAAGGCCATCGGCCAGACCTACACCGACCCCACGGGCGGTGTGCTGCGGCTGGAGAAGGGCCGCATTCTCGCCGATGCCGAACGCCGCACTTCACTGCCCGGCGTCTGGGCGGGGGGCGACTGTGTTTACGGCGGCAAGGATCTCACCGTTGCCTCGGTGGATGACGGCCGCCGCGCCGCCGACAGCATTCATGCCGCACTGATGGGCTGAGGGAGGACAACATGGCAAACCTTTCCACCAATTTCCTCGGCATCAAATCGCCCAATCCGTTCTGGCTGGCTTCAGCACCTCCCACCGACAAGGCCTATAATGTGGTGCGCGCCTTTCAGGCGGGCTGGGGCGGCGTGGTGTGGAAAACGCTGGGCGAGGCGGGCCCGCCGGTGGTCAATGTGTCCGGCCCCCGCTATGGCGCCATCTGGGGGGCCGACCGCCGCCTTCTCGGCCTCAACAACATTGAACTCATCACCGACCGCGACCTTGAAATCAACCTGCAGGAAATCAAGCAGGTGAAGCGCGACTGGAAGGACCGCGCCGTGGTGGTCTCCCTCATGGTGCCCTGTCAGGAGGATAGCTGGAAGGCCATTCTGGCGCGGGTGGAGGAAACCGAAGCCGATGGCATCGAGCTCAACTTCGGCTGTCCGCACGGCATGTCGGAACGCGGCATGGGTGCCGCCGTGGGCCAGGTTCCCGAATACATTGAAATGGTGGCGCGCTGGTGCAAGCAGAACACGCGCATGCCGGTCATTGTCAAGCTCACCCCCAACATCACCGACATCCGCTATCCGGCCCGCGCCGCAAAAAAGGGCGGGGCCGATGCCGTCTCCCTCATCAACACCATTTCCTCCATCACCTCGGTCAATCTCGACAGCTTCTCGCCCGAACCCTCCATTGACGGCAAGGGTTCCCACGGCGGCTATTGCGGTCCGGCGGTGAAGCCCATCGCCCTCAACATGGTGGCGGAAATTGCCCGCGATGCCGAAACCCGCGGCCTGCCCATTTCCGGCATTGGTGGCGTGACCACCTGGCGTGATGCGGCGGAGTTCATCGCTTTGGGCTGCGGCACGGTGCAGGTGTGCACCGCCGCCATGACCTATGGTTTCAAGGTGGTGCAGGAAATGATCGACGGCCTGTCGGAGTGGATGGACCGCAAGGGCCACCGTTCGCTTGCCGACTTTCAGGGCCGTGCCGTCGGCAATGTCACCGACTGGCAATATCTCAATCTCAACTATGTCACCAAGGCCCACATCGATCAGGAGCTGTGCATCAAATGTGGCCGCTGCCACATCGCCTGCGAGGACACATCGCACCAGGCCATCACCGCCGAAAAGGGTGGCGTGCGCCACTTCGAGGTCAAGGATGAGGAATGCGTCGGCTGCAATCTCTGCGTCAATGTCTGCCCGGTGGAAAACTGCATCACCATGGTGCCCATGCGGAAGGGCGCCACCGACCCGCGCACCGGCCGCAAGGTGACGGGTGACTATGGCAACTGGACCCAGCACCCCAACAACCCCATGAGCTGCAAGGCGGCGGAATAGGAAGCCCGGGTGGCGGGGCAGGACGGCGCATCACCAGCCCCGGCAGAGGTGCGGCGCGCCCACCTCGCCATGGTGGCCCTTGGCCTTCTCGTCTCCACCTCCTATTCGGTCGGCGCCCTGCTGGCGCCCACCATTGCGCCCATCCCGCTCACCTTCATGCGCTTTGTGCTGGCGTCTGGCGTTTTTGCCGTGGTCATGCTGGCCAGCCGCACGCCCTTCACGCTCGACCGCGGGCTTGTGTTCCGCGCCGGCGTGGTCGGGCTGATTTTCGTGGCCTTCTTCGTCTCCATGTTCAAGGCGCTGGAAACGGTGACGCCGCTGTCCACCGGTGCCATCTTTGCGCTGGTGCCACTGTTGTCGGCCGCCATCGGCTGGCTGGTGCTGGGCCGCCGCCTGTCGCCCGCCGCCCTGCTTCTGCTGGTGGTGGCGGGGCTGGGGGCCGTGTGGGTGGTGTTCGGCGGCTCGCTGGCGCGTCTGCGCGCCCTGGCATTGGGCCATGGCGAACTGGTCTATTTTCTGGGCTGCATCGCCTATGCCGCCTATCCCACCTTTCTGCAAAAGACGGCGCGCGGCGACCCGCCGGTCAGGCTTACCTTCCTGTCCTTTCTGGCGGCTGTGGTGCTGCTGCTCCTGTGGGATGCCCCCGGCATTCTCGCCACCCGCTGGACGGAACTGGCCGGCTGGCAGTGGCTGGGGCTGATCTGGCTTGCCGCCGTTCCCACCTCCATCACCTTCTATCTGCTGCAATATGCCAGCCTGCGCCTCACCCCGGCCAAGGTCATGGCCTACACCTACCTCACCCCGGCCGGTGTCATGGTCATTGAAAGCCTGCTGGGGCATGGCCTGCCCGGCCTCAGCGTCATGGCGGGCATTGCGGTGACGCTGGCTGCCCTGTGGGCCTTCGAGCGGAGTTAGCGCGGCTTCAGCCCGTTCATGAACAGGCTGGTGACGGCGTCGGCGGTGGCCATGCGGAAGGATGCCGTCTCCGCCTCCGGCCCCATGATGGCCCGCACCTGGGTTTCAAAATCGGCATAGTGCTGGGTTGCCGCCCAGATCATGAAAATGAGATGGTGCGGATCGACAGCCGCGATCTTTTTCTCCGCCATCCAGCGCCGCAGCACCCCGGCCTTCTCATCCACCAGATCCTTCAGCGTGGATTTGAGAAATTTCTGAATGGCCGGTGCACCATGCAGAATTTCATTGGCAAACAGCCGGGATGCCTCCGGCCGCTCCGCCGACATGGCCAGTTTGCGCGCAATGTAGCGCGCCAGTTCTGCCTCCGGCTCTCCGGCGGGGTCAAGGTCGGCCAGCGGCTGCAGCCACTGGGCCAGTGTTTCCTCCAGCACCGAGACGTAGATGTCCTGCTTGCGTTTGAAATAATAGAGCAGGTTGGGCTTCGACATGCCGGCGCGTTCGGCAATCTGGTCGATGGTGGAACCGCGGAATCCATAGGCGGAAAACACCTCCAGCGCCGCATCAAGAATGACGCGCCGGTTCACCTCCTGAATGCGGGTGGATTTGGCCGCCGCTTCCCGTTTCCTGCGCAGTCTCACGTCCATGGGCCCGCCCGGTTTTGCGGCATGATGGGCACATTTTAAGCGCCGGGCAAGGCACAAAACACGCCGAATCCTGTTGACCGGGGGCTTGGCCTCTTTTAGCGTTCCCTTTTACCGCTTGGTCAACTTTCGCAGCAACGCCGAGCGGCAACAGACGGCTTGAGCCGCATGAGGAAACGACGGGGAGGATGACCATGCGCAGGCTCTTGCGCAGCACTCATCATGTCACGCCCGAGGCCGCAAGGTTTTCGCGGCTCCTCGCCGTGCGCCGTCCTCATCAGCACCGGAGACACTCATGACCACGGCACGCGCATCGCTCAACAATCTCGATGCCTTTTGGATGCCGTTCACGGCCAACCGCCAGTTCAAGCGCAACCCGCGCATGTTCGTGGGTGCCAAGGGCATGTATTACCAGACCGATGACGGCCGCCAGGTGCTGGACGGCACGGCAGGCCTGTGGTGCTGCAACGCCGGCCATGGCCGCGACCGCATTGTCAAGGCAGTGCAGGACCAGGTGGTGGCCATGGACTATGCGCCCGCCTTTCAGATGGGCCATCCCAAGGCGTTTGAACTGGCGGCCCGGCTGGTGAATTATCTGCCGCAGCCGCTGGAACACGCCTTCTTTACCAACTCCGGTTCCGAGTCGGTGGAAACCGCCCTCAAGATCGCCATTGCCTATCACCGCGCCAAAGGCAAAGGCACCAAGACCCGCCTCATCGGCCGCGAGCGCGGCTATCACGGCGTCAATTTCGGCGGCATTTCGGTGGGCGGCATCGTCAACAACCGCAAATTCTTCGGCTCGCTGCTGACCGGCGTTGACCACATCCGCCACACCCATGATCTGGCCCGCAATGCCTTTTCCCGCGGCCAGCCGGAACATGGCGCCGAATTTGCCGATGACCTGGAACGCATCATCACCCTTCATGATGCCTCCACCATCGCCGCCGTCATTGTGGAACCCGTGGCAGGCTCAACCGGCGTTCTCATTCCGCCCAAGGGCTATCTTGAGCGGTTGCGCGCCATCTGCACCAAGAACGACATTCTGCTAATCTTCGATGAGGTCATCACCGGCTTCGGGCGCCTGGGCAAACCCTTCGCCACCGAATATTTCGGCGTGACGCCCGACCTCATCACCACCGCCAAGGGCATTAATTCCGGCGTCATTCCCATGGGGGCGGTGTTTGCCACTGCCGATATCTACAACGCCTTCATGACTGGCCCGGAACACATGATCGAACTGTTCCACGGCTACACCTATTCGGCCCACCCCATTGCCTGCGCTGCGGCTCTCGCCTCCCTTGATGTCTATGAGGAGGAGGGCCTGTTCACCCGCGCCGGTGAGCTTGCAAAATACTGGGAAGACGGGCTGCACAGCCTGAAGGGCCTGCCCCACGTCATCGACATCCGCAACATCGGCCTGATCGGCGCGGTGGAGCTGTCATCCATCGCTGGCGAACCCACCAAGCGTGCCTTCCAGGTGTTCCTCGACGCCTATGAAAAGGGGCTGCTCATCCGCACCACCGGCGACATCATTGCCCTGTCGCCGCCGCTCATCGTGTCGAAGGCGGAAATCGACACCATCATATCGACGCTGGCCGACTGCCTGAAACGGGCAGCCTGAGGAGACACCACATGGCGCTCACCGGAAACATGAAGATCAACAGTGGCCGCCTCTGGGACTCCCTCATGGACATGGCGAAAATCGGCCCCGGCGTGGCGGGCGGCTGCAACCGCCAGACGCTGACCGATTTTGACAAGGAAGGCCGCGCCCTGTTCAAGCGCTGGATCGAGGAAGCCGGCATGACCCTTGGCGTGGACACCATGGGCACCATGTTTGCCACCCGCCCCGGCACCGACCCCAAGGCGCTGCCGGTCTATATGGGTTCGCATCTGGACACCCAGCCCACGGGGGGCAAGTTTGACGGCGTGCTCGGCGTGCTCGGCGCGCTGGAGGTGATCCGCACCATCAATGACCTCAACATCAGGACCAAACACCCCATTGTGGTGACCAACTGGACCAATGAGGAGGGCGCCCGTTTTGCGCCCCCCATGCTGGCGTCCGGCGTTTTCGCCGGGGTGCACACACAGGACTATGCCTATGGCCGCACCGATCTGGAGGGCAAGCTGTTCGGTGATGAACTGAAGCGCATCGGCTGGGTGGGCGATGAGAAGGTGGGCGCCCGCAAGATGCACGCCATGTTTGAACTCCACATCGAGCAAGGCCCCATCCTCGAGGCTGAGCACAAGGACATCGGCGTCGTCACCCATGGCCAGGGCCTTTGGTGGCTGGAAATCACCCTGACCGGCAAGGAAGCCCACACCGGCTCCACCCCCATGCACATGCGGGTCAACGCCGGACTGGGCATGGCGCGCATCACCGAGCGCGTGCATCAGATTGCCATGAGCCATCTGCCCCATGCGGTGGGGGCCGTGGGCCAGGTCAAGGTCTTCCCCAATTCGCGCAACGTCATTCCGGGCAAGGTCATCTTCACTGTTGATGTGCGTTCGCCCGACCAGGTGAAGCTTGACACCATGCGCGCCGAGGTGGAGCGCGCCGCCCATGCCGTGGCCAAGGAACTGGGCCTTGGCTGTTCCATCGAGGCGGTGGGCCACTTCGATCCCGTCACCTTTGATCCGAAGCTGGTGAAGGTGGTGCGCGGCGCGGCCGAGCGTCTTGGCTATTCCCACATGGATATCATTTCGGGGGCGGGCCATGATGCCTGCTGGGTCAACCGCGTGGCCCCCACCGTCATGATCATGACGCCCTGCGTGGACGGCCTGTCGCACAATGAGGCCGAAGACATTTCGCCGGAATGGGCCGCGGCCGGCACCGATGTGCTGCTCCATGCCGTGCTCGAAGCCGCCGAGATCGTTGAATAGGAGGCATTGCCATGTCCAAGGTCATCAAGAACGGCACCATCGTCACCGCCGACCGCACCTTCAAGGCCGATGTGCTGGTGAAACACGACAAGATCATCGCCATCGGCCCCGATCTCCATGGCGATCATGAACTGGACGCCACCGGCTGCTATGTCATGCCCGGCGGCATTGACCCGCACACCCACCTGGAAATGCCCTTCATGGGCACCTATTCCTCCGACGACTTTGAAAGCGGCACGCGCGCGGCCCTGTCCGGCGGCACCACCATGGTGGTGGACTTCTGCCTGCCGTCCCCCGGCCAGTCGCTGCTGGAAGCCCTGCAGATGTGGGACAACAAGACCTCGCGCGCCTGTTCCGACTATTCCTTCCACATGGCCATCACCTGGTGGGGGGAAAAGGTGTTCAACGAAATGAAGACGGTGGTGGACAAGGGCATCACCTCATTCAAGCACTTCATGGCCTATAAGGGTGCGCTGATGGTGAACGATGACGAGATGTATTCGTCGTTCAAGCGCTGCGCCGAACTGGGTGCCCTGCCGCTGGTTCACGCCGAGAATGGCGATGTGGTGGCGCAGTTGCAGCAGAAGCTGCTGGCCGATGGCAACAATGGCCCCGAGGCCCACGCCTATTCGCGCCCGCCGGAGGTGGAGGGCGAGGCCACCAACCGCGCCATCATGATAGCCGACATGGCGGGCGTGCCGCTTTATGTGGTGCACACCTCCTGTGAACCGGCCCATGAGGCCATTCGCCGCGCCCGTCAGAAGGGCATGCGCGTCTATGGCGAGCCGCTCATTCAGCATCTGGTGCTGGACGAAACGGAGTATTTCAACAAGGACTGGGACCACGCCGCCCGCCGCGTCATGTCGCCGCCCTTCCGCAACAAGCTCCATCAGGATTCGCTGTGGGCCGGGCTGCAGGCGGGATCGTTGCAGGTGGTGGCCACCGACCATTGCTCCTTCACCACCAAGCAGAAGCGCTTCGGGGTGGGCGATTTCACGAAGATTCCCAACGGCACCGGCGGCCTGGAAGACCGCATGCCGGTGTTGTGGACCAAGGGGGTGAACACCGGACGCCTCACCATGAACGAGTTTGTCGCCGTCACCTCCACCAACATCGCCAAGATCCTCAACATGTATCCGAGGAAGGGTGCCATTGTGGAAGGGGCTGACGCCGACATCGTGGTCTGGGATCCGAAGAAGAAGAAAACCATTTCCGCCAAGGGCCAGCAGTCGGTCATCGATTACAACGTGTTCGAGGGGCTGGAACTGACCGGCCTGCCGCGCTTCGTGCTGACCCGCGGCCACCTCTCCATCCATGACGGCAAGGTGGACGTGCAGCCGGGCCACGGTGAGTTTGTCGCCCGTGAACCGAAGGGTGCGGTCAATGTGGCGTTGTCCAGGTGGAAGGAAGTGGTGGCGCCGCGCAGGGTGGAGCGCACCGGCATTCCGGCCAGCGGCGTGTGATGTGATGGCAGTGAAGGATTGTGCATGAGTGAAAAGCCGGTCATTTCCGCAAGCGGCCTGTCACTGGTGTTTGCCACCCATGACGGGCCGGTTCATGCGCTTTCCAACATCAACCTCGATATTCATGAGGGCGAATTCGTTTCGCTCATCGGCCCTTCCGGCTGCGGCAAGACCACGCTGCTCCGGGTCATTGCCGATCTGGAACAGCCCACCGCGGGCACCATCACCGTCAATGGCATGACGCCGCATCAGGCGCGGGAACGCCGCGCCTATGGCTATGTCTTCCAGCAGGCAGCCCTCTTTCCGTGGCGCACCATCGCCGCCAATGTCGGCCTGCCGCTGGAGGTCATGGGGCTGGACAAGGCCGAGGCCCAGCGCCGAGTGAAGGAAAACATCGCACTCGTCAATCTCGCGGGTTTTGAGAAGAAGCACCCCTGGCAATTGTCGGGCGGCATGCAGCAGCGCGCCTCCATTGCCCGTGCGCTGGCCGTGGAACCGGCCATGCTGCTGATGGACGAACCCTTCGGCGCGCTCGATGAAATCGTCCGCGACCACCTGAACGAGCAGTTGCTGAAGCTCTGGGCCAAGACGAAGAAGACCGTGGTTTTCGTCACCCATTCCATTCCCGAGGCGGTGTTTCTGTCCACCCGCATCGTGGTCATGTCGCCAAGGCCCGGCCGCATTCACGAGATCATCGACTGCAACCTCGGTGCTGACCGTCCGCTGGAAATCCGTGAGACACTGGAATTTCAGCGCATTGCCCAGCAGGTGCGTGACGGCCTGCGCGCCGGGCACTCCTATGATGATTGAGGCGGGATGAAGAGCGCGGGGCACACATCATCACTGTTCCACCGGGCAGCCCCGGTGACGCTGATCCTGCTTCTTCTGGTGGCGGCCTGGTATGTGGCGGCCTATGCGCTGAATGCGCCCTATCAGCGCGATCTCAACGCGCGCCAGGGCGTGACCGTCACCACTGGCGAACTGGTGGCCCAGACCATGCGCCAGCAGAAGCCCACCATGCCCGCCCCCCATCAGGTGGCCGAAACCCTGTGGAAGACCACCTTCGGCGTGCCCGTCACCTCTAGGCGCAGCCTTGTCTATCACGCCTGGGTGACGCTTTCCTCCACGCTTCTGGGCTTTGTCTTCGGCACGCTGCTGGGCGTGGTTATTGCCGTGGGCATAACCCATGTCCCGGCCCTGGACCGGTCCTTCCTGCCCTGGATCATCACCAGCCAGACCATTCCCATGCTGGCGGTCGCCCCCATGATCATCGTCATTCTGGCGGCGGTGGGGGTCACCGGCCTCATCCCCAAGGCGCTCATCTCCACCTATCTGTCCTTCTTTCCGGTGGCGGTGGGCATGGTGAAGGGCCTGCGCTCGCCCGAGGTCATGCATCTTGATCTCATGCACAGTTATGACGCCAGTTCCTGGCAGACCTTCTGGAAGCTGCGCGTGCCCGCTTCGGTGCCCTACTTCTTCACCTCCATCAAGGTGGCCATAGCCGCCAGCCTGGTCGGCGCCATAGTCGGCGAATTGCCGACGGGTGCCGTGGCCGGCATCGGCTCCAAGCTGCTGGCCGGCTCCTACTACTCCCAGACCATCGACATCTGGGCCGCCCTCATCGCCGGTTCGGTGGTGGCGATGCTGCTGGTGGCGCTGGTTGATGTGGCCGGGCGGCTCACGGCCCGGGCCATGGGCGCGAGGCCCTCATGAGGATCGCACCCAACTGGCAAGCGCTGACGGCCCTTGTGCTCATCGCCGCCGCTTTGGCAGGCCTGCCCTTCACGGCGGCTCCGGGGGCGGTCCTTGCCCTTCTCATCCTGTGGCTCCTGGCGCTGGCGGCCCTGGCCGCGCTCATCGCTCCGGCCACATCAGGACTGGTGGCCACCTTCGGTGTGCTCAGCCACGCCGCGGTATTCCTTCTGCTCGCCTCGCTTGCCGGTGCCGAAGGCACGGCCCGCCCGTCCTTTTATGCGGCACTGGCGGCGGCCTGGCTTCTAGGCTGGCGTCTGGTCACGGTGCTGTCGGGAGACGGCAGGCGCGGCAGCACCGGTCCCGGCTGGGGTCTGGGCCTTGTCATTCCGGCGCTGTTCGGACTCTGGATCCTCATCCTGTGGGAGGCGGTGGTGAGAGGCGCGGGCATTCCCTTTGTGCTGCTGCCGCCGCCCTCGGCCATCGGCCATAAAATCATGGCGTCGCTGCCCATCCTGGCGGCGGACTTTCACCAGACGGTGCTGAAGGCGGTGCTGTTCGGCTTTGTGGTGGGGTCATTGGCGGGCTTCCTCACCGCCCTGCTGGCCGACCGCTACCGCTTCCTCGCCCGCGGCCTTCTGCCCATCGGCAACATGGTCTCGGCCCTGCCCATCATCGGCATTGCCCCCATCATGGTCATCTGGTTCGGCTTCGACTGGCCGTCCAAGGCGGCGGTGGTCATTGTCATGACCTTCTTTCCCATGCTGGTGAACACGCTGGAGGGCCTGCGCGCCTCGGGCGCCATGGAGCGCGACCTGATGCGCACCTATGCCGCCAGTCACTGGCAGAGCCTGTTCATGCTCCGCCTGCCTGCCGCCATGCCCTTCATCTTCAACGGTCTGAAGATCAATTCCACCCTCGCCATGATCGGCGCCATCGTCGCCGAATTCTTCGGCACCCCCATCGTCGGCATGGGGTTCCGCATCTCCACCGAGGTGGGGCGCATGAACCTCGACATGGTCTGGGCCGAGATTGCGCTGGCCGCCGTGGTGGGATCACTGTTCTATGGAGTGCTTGCCCTGATCGAACGGATCACAACCCATTGGCATCCGTCCTATCGCCGATAGGCGGCGGCCGAAACCGGAGAGGAAAAACCATGAAGAAATTGAGCAAGTTTGCAATCGGTCTCGCCTTCAGTGCCAGCCTCATGGCGGGCATGGCCCAGGCTGCCGACAAGGTGACCCTGCAACTGAAGTGGGTGGCCCAGTCGCAGTTCGCGGGCTACTTCGTGGCCAAGGACAAGGGCTTCTACAAGGACGCGGGTCTTGATGTGGACATCAAGGCGGGCGGGCCCGACATTGCCCCCGAGCAGGTGATCGCCGGCGGCGGCGCTGATGTGATCGTCGACTGGATGGGCGGGGCCCTGGCGGCGCGCGAAAAGGGCGTGGGCCTGGTCAACATCGCCCAGCCCTACAAGAAGGCGGGCATGCAGCTGGTCTGTCCGGCCAACGGCCCCATCAAGACCGAGGCCGATTTCAAGGGTCATACCCTCGGCGTGTGGTTCTTCGGCAATGAATATCCGTTCTTCGCCTGGATGAACAAGCTGGGCCTCAAGACCGATGGCGGGCCGGATGGGGTCACCGTGCTGAAGCAGTCCTTCGACGTGCAGCCCCTGATCCAGAAGCAGGCCGACTGCATTTCGGTCATGACCTACAACGAGTATTGGCAGCTCATCGACGCGGGCTACAAGCCGGAAGACCTGGTGGTGTTCAACTACTCCGCCATGGGCAACGACCTGCTTGAGGATGGTCTCTACGCCATGGAGGACAAGCTGAAGGACCCCGCCTTCAAGGACAAGATGGTGCGCTTCGTGAAGGCCTCCATGCAGGGCTGGAAATACGCCCTGGAAAATCCCGATGAGGCGGCAGGCATTGTCATGGACAATGGCGGCCAGGACGAAAACCATCAGAAGCGCATGATGGGCGAAGTGGCCAAGCTCATCGGCGAGCCGGATGCCAAGCTCATCGTCGACGCCTATGACCGCACCGCCAAGGCGCTCCTTGACCAGAAGATCATCACCAAGGAGCCGACCGGCGCCTGGACCTCGGAAATCACCGACGCCATCAAGTAGCATCACGGCCGGAGGGAAGGCCGGAAACGGCCCTCCTTCCGGTCACTCATCGTTTGACGATGGTCAAGGAAGGGCAGGGGCCACACAGCGAATCTCATCGCCATGCGCCTGCCCCCCTTGCCCCTGTTCCTGACCGCCGGTTTCCGGTTTTACTTTCTTGCCGCCGGAACCGCCGCCGTCGGGCTGATGGCCCTGTGGCTGGTTTGGCTTGCCATTGCGGTGCCGCTGCCCGGGGCGGCCGTGGTGACTCCCGGCCAGTGGCACGGCCATGAAATGATCTTTGGTTATGCCATGGCGGTGGTCTCCGGCTTCTTTCTCACGGCGGTGCCGGGCTGGGGTGGCGATTTCCATCCCCGCCGCCGCTTTGTGGTGGCATCAGGAGGTCTGTGGCTTCTGGGCCGCCTTTCCATGCTGGCCCTGGGCCATGTGCCCACCCTGCTGGTGGCCCTGGCCGATCTCCTCTTTCTGCCGGTCATGACCGTGCGCCTCGCCCGCAGCCTGGCGCGCAATCCCAAATCCCTCAATGGCGTGTTTCTGGTGCTGCTGGTCTTCCTCATCGCCGCCAACGTCATGTTTCATGCCGAGGCCATGGGCCTGGCAGAGGCATGGGCCAGCCGCGCGCTCCGTCTTGGCCTGTTCAGCGTGCTGGCCATGATTGCCCTGCTTGGCGGGCGCGTGGTCCCCGCCTTCACCCGCAATGCCCTGCTGCGCCAGAACCCCGAAGGACCATTGCCGGTGCAGCGGCCGCGCCTCGATCAGGCCGGGGTCCTGGCCGCCATGGCGGTGGCCGCAGGCCTCGGCCTCAGCGCTCCGGCGCTGCTTGTGGGCCTGCTGGCGGTGGCGGCCCTTGGGCTCAACGCCATCCGTCTGGCTGGCTGGCAGGGCTGGCGCTGCCTGGGCGATCCGCTGCTCTGGATCCTGCACCTTGGTTTCCTCTTTCTGGTGCTGACCTATGGGGCGCTGGCCGCTCAGCAGCTTCTGGCTGTGCCCGGTGAATTGGCCGTGGTGCATCTGGCAGGCATCGGCGCCATCGGCTGCATGACGCTTGCCATGATGAGCCGCGCCTCGCTGGGTCACACCGGCCGCCGCCTGGTGGCGCCGCGCCCGGTGGTGGTGGCCTATGGTCTGGTGGCGCTGTCGGCGCTGCTGCGGGCCTTTGGGCCGGAATTTCTTCCGGCCTACGGCGCCTATGAATATCTCGCCTCTGGCAGCCTGTGGCTAGTCGCCTTTGGCCTGTTCCTGTGGAGTTATGGTGCCATTCTGGCCGGACCCGAAAACCAAAGGCCGCCCCTTCGCGCGGCCCGGGCATAAGCTCAGTCGTCAGCCCCATGGGCCTTCATGATGTCGGCGCGCTCGCGCTCGGCAAAGTCGCGCAGGGCTTCCACGCTGGCAATTTCGGCCTGGCGCTGCTTCACCTCCACGCCATGGTCCTTCAGCCGGTTGAAGGCCCGCGACAGGCTCTCCGGCTTCATGCCCAGCCGCGCGGCGATCAGCGCCTTGTCATAGGGCAGTTCCACCGTGCAGGAGCCGGTTTCGCAATGGGCCAGTTCCAGCAGAAATTCGGCAATGCGCTGGGCACCGGTCTGGGCCTTCAGCGCCTCGATCTGGCGCACGAACAGCCGCAGCTGCTTGGAGGTGGAGGCCAGCATGGTGAGCCCGATGTCCGGCGAGCGCCGGATGCGGTCAAACAGATGGCGCGCCGAAATGCGCAAAAGGCGCGCCTCGGTCACGGCCTCGCAGCTCACCGGATAGGTAGCCCCGGCAAAGGCTGCCGCCTCGGCAAAGCTTTGGCCGCGCGTGAATATCTCGATCACCGCCTCGGTGCCGCCGGTGGTGATGCGGTACAGCTTGATCCAGCCGTTGAGCACCACGAAAATGGCCTCTGCCGGTTCGCCCTGGGTGAACAGGCAATTGCCGGCGGGGGCGTTCTGCACCGCAGCACCAGCCATCAGGTCGCTCAGCGCTTCGGGGGATAATCCTGAAAACAGCGGCGTCCGCCGAACCAGTTGCAGTTCCAAAGGACTCAAATCCAGGCCCATCACCATTTCCCGACTGTTCATTGCCGGTCGATTGTCGGCACAGTCTTGAGTTTGGTCAAGGCTCGCCGGTGCCTGCCATCTACAGTGAACTGGCGGTTGTGTTCCGCTTCACGGTGTATTGATGTCTGTTGCCACACGTCGCGGCATTCTGGGCCTGTCGCTGCTGCTCACCATGGCGATTACCCTCGCGGCGCTGATCTCCGGTCTACCCGGCAGCAATGCGGGTGGCCCCTTCACGCTGGCTGACGGCCAGGGCCAGGTGGTGCGCGACAGCGACTTTCGCGGCAGGTTCATGGTGGTGTTCTTCGGCTACACCTATTGCCCGGATGTCTGCCCCAGCGCCCTGGGCAAGCTGGCCAGCGTCCTTGACCGCCTGTCGCGCAGCGAACTTGACCGGCTGGCGGTGATATTCATTTCAGTTGACCCGGCCCGCGATCAGGGCACGCGCCTGACCGACTATGGCCAGTCCTTTCACCCCCACATTCTGGGGCTGACCGGCACGCCCGAACAGATTGCCGCGGTGACCAAAGCCTATGGCGCAAAGTTTCGCATTGTCGGCGACACCCAGAGCGGCGACTATGCCATTGACCATACCGCCTTCATCTACCTCATGGGGCCAGACGGCAGGCTGATCACCACTTTTGCCAATGACAGTTCCGCCATCACCATTGAACAGCGCTTGAAGAGGGAGCTGCAGTGACCGGCCCACAGGCGAACAGAGAAACCGAGACTGAGGGTCTTGCCGCCCTGTCGCACCGCTTTGGCAGTGGTGCCGTGACGCCGCCGCAGCGGGCGCGCTTCGTGCGCGAGCTGTTTGATCGCATCGCGCCCCGCTATGATCTGATGAACGACCTGATGAGTCTTGGCCTGCACCGCCTGTGGAAGCGCACCATGGTCAACGCTGCCGCCGACGCCATGATGGACCTGGAGGGCGATATCATCGACCTGGCAGGCGGCACGGGCGACATTGCCGCTCTGCTGCGTGCCCGCCTGCCGGATCAGTCCATCACCATTGCCGACACCAGCCCCGGCATGCTGGCGGTGGCCCGCAAGCGCCTGGGCGACACGGTCGCCTATGTTGAAACCCCGGCTGAAGCCTTGCCCTTTGCCAGCCAACAGGCCGCCCTGGTGACGCTTGCCTTCGGCCTGCGCAATATGACTGACCCTGCCAGGGTTCTGGCCGAGGTGGCCCGCGTGCTGAAGCCCGGCGGCTGCCTGCTGCTCCTCGAGTTTTCCAGGGCTTCGGCCTGGTTCAACCCCGCCTATCAACTTCATTCCCGCTTTGTCATTCCGGCACTGGGGGCGGCGGTGGCCGGTGACCGGCGCGCCTATCGCTATCTGATCGAATCGATTCGCCAGTTTCCCGATGCCGCCAGCATCAGCGCCGAGCTGGTGGCGGCAGGCTTCGGCGCAATTGCCGTGCGCCGTTTCATGTTTGGTGTTGCGGCCTTGCATAGTGCCCGAAAACTGTGAGAATCCGGAACCATGACCGCTGCCCTTGCCGCCACCCCCCATGACCGGCTGAAGCGTCTGCCCCGGCCGCTGCTGTGGGCGTTGGCGGCGCGCCTCAAGACGCTGAGCCTGTCGCTGACGCCCATTCTGGCCGGCAGCGTGCTGGCCGCCGCGCAGGGGCATGGCCGGGCCGGGGTGTTGGGCGCCGGCCTCGTGGCCGCCGCCGCCATCCAGATTGCCACCAATCTGTGGAATGATGCCGCCGATGCCGAAAACGGCACCGACCTGGAAGGCCGCTTCGGACCGCCACGGATGACCGCACTCGGTCTGCTGGACGCCGGGGCGGTGCGCCGCGGCGCCCTCGCCATGGCGCTGGTGGCGGTTCTGGCCGGGCTCTGGCTGGTGGCGGTGGGCGGTGCCGTGTTTCTGGCCCTGGGGGCTTTGTCGCTCGCCCTCGGCTATGGCTATTCGCTGGGTCCGCGCCCGCTGGCGGCCACACCCTTTGGTGAGATTCTGGTGGTGGGCTTCTTCGGCATTGTTGCCGTGGCGGGCACGGCTGTGCTGCACGGCGCGCCCGTGACGCCGGGCCTCATCGGCCATGGCGTTTTTCTCGGTCTGCCTGCGGCCGCTGTGCTGCTGGTCAACAATCACCGCGACCGCGCCAGTGATGCCCGCAGCGGTCGGCGCACCCTTGCCATCGCGCTGGGCGAGGGGGGAGCCCGCCTGCTCTATGCCGCTCTGGTGCTGGTGGCGCCTGTGGGGCTTGCCCTGCTGGCCCCGCGCTGCGCCGGTGCGCTGTTGCTTCAGGGCCTGCTGCTGGGCGGGGGCGTGCTGTTGTCATGGCGCATGTGGACAACACCGGTTTCAGCCGCCCTCAACCGTCTGCTGGTCCAGACGGCACTGTTCCAGCTTGGTCTGTTTCTGGCGCTGGCGGCGTCGGCTTTCCTGTGTGGCTGAAGGGCCGCCTTGCGCTTTGGCTCAGTTGAAGGCGCCCGGTCCCTTGACCGGCAGATGAAGCGTCACCGGCCCCGCCTGCTCGAAGATCAGGGTGATGTCTGCCGCCGTTCCCTGCTTAAGCGGCGCAAACAGCCCGATCAGCATCAGATGCAGCCCCCCCGGTTTCAGTTCAACAACGCTGTCGGCAGGAATGTCTATGGCCGCCACCCGGCGCATCATCATCATGCCATTGTCGGTGAGATGGGTGTGGAGTTCCGGCCGGGCGCACAGCGGGCTGGCAAAGGACACGAGCCGGTCTGCCGCACCACGGTTGATAATGGTCACAAAACCGGCCCCGGGCACGGCCGTTCCCGGCGAGGCCCGCAAAAACCCGCCCGTGAAGGTCAGCGTTCCCACCGTCACCTCGGCGGCCCGGGCCATGCACGACCCGACGACAGCCGCCAGCGCGGCGCCAACAAAACTGCGGCGATGCATCATCGCAAATCCCGGACTTCAGAAAACTCAAGGCACCCCTGCCGGGCGCGGTGAGGGATGAGGGCACAACCCTAGATGCGCACCGGCAGCGGGCGGAACAATGCCGCCACGGCAGGGGGAGCGCGAATGGGTGGCCGGATGAGACAGCCGCAGTCATCGGCTGACCAGGTGGTTACCAGCAGCGGAACGCTGATGACCAGCGTTCCGCGTACCGGGATGTCAGGGGGCAATCCAGAGGGAAGCGGCGAGTTGCCCGGCGCTGTCACAACGCACATCAGGCAGCCTTCGCTGCCGGAATTGGCAGGGAGACCCCTGGCATCGCGTTCCTGCTGGCTGGCCAGCGACAGACACCACAAACGGTCATTGCCGGAGGAATGGGCAAGCACTCCCGGAACGAGAATTTGCAGCATGGGCAGGAACAGAGCGAGCCTGAGCGTGAAGGCTCGTATCAATTCCCAGAATTGCCGGGTTTCACCCATCGCTTCCCTCGAACTGGCAGAGGCGCCAGTCGCTGCCATTAAGACCGTGGACGCGGTTGTTGCGCCTTAACGAAAGTCAAGGCGGTCATGACGCCCTGAAGGGCAAAGTGGCAATGGCTCCTTGGGCAAGACGGGGGCCCCATTCATTGCCAAGGCACCGTGCTGCGGCAATTACAATTGAGGGCACATCATGAAAACCATCCGAACGGCCCTTCTGACGGCAACTGCGGTTGCCTCTCTGGGCTTTCTGTACACGGCGGCTTCGGCTAACGCCGAAAACCTCGACGAGGTCATGGCGCGGCGCGGCCTGACCCAGCAGGACCTGCTGCACGCGGCCAAGACCTATACCCCCACCGGCAAGCGCGACGAGTTCATTGTTTTCTCGTCCGGCGGCCAGTCCGGCCAGATCATTGTGTATGGCGTGCCGTCCATGCGCATCCTGAAATACATTTCCGTGTTCACGCCCGAGCCGTGGCAGGGCTTCGGCTATGACGAGGAATCAAAGAAAGTTCTCGACCAGGGCAAGGTGGATGGCCGCGACATTCCCTGGGGTGACACCCACCATCCCGCCATCTCCGAAACCAATGGCGATCTCGATGGCCAGTACCTGTTCATCAACGACAAGTCGGCCCCGCGCATCGGCGTCATTTCGCTGCACGATTTCGAAACCCAGCAGATCGTGGTCAATCCCATTCTGCAGTCCGAGCATGGCGGCGCCTTCGTGACGCCCAACAGCGAATACGTCATCGAAGCCGCGCAGTATCCGTCGGTTCTCGGCCGTGGCTTTGCGCCGCTGTCTGAGTTCAATGACAAATTCCGCGGCGCTGTGACCTATTGGAAGTTCAATCGCGAGAAAGGCCGGCTGGAGCCGGAGAATTCCTTCTCCATCGAACTGCCGCCCTATACCCAGGACCTGAGTGATGCCGGCAAGCTTGTGTCAGACGGCTGGTCGTTCACCAACTCCTTCTGCGCCGAGCGTTATGTCGGCGGCATCGAGCGTGGCCGTCCGCCCTTTGAAGCCGGCTGCTCGCAGAATGACACCGACTTCCTGCACATCATCAACTGGAAGAAGGCCGCCGAAATTGCCAACGATCCGGCCAAGGTCAAGATCATCAACAATCACCGGGTGATTCCGCTTGATGTGTCGGTGAAGGAAGGCCTGGTCTATCTGGTCGCCGAACCGAAGTCGCCGCACGGCGTCGATGTCTCGCCGGATGGCAAGTACATCGTGGTGGGCGGCAAGCTCGACACCCAGGCCTCGGTCTACTCTTTCGAGAAGATCCAGGACGCCATCAAGGGTGGCAAGATTGCCGGCAAGGATCCCTATGGCCTGCCCATCATCGCCATGGAAGATGCTCTGCACAAGCAGGTCGCCCTGGGCCTTGGCCCACTCCACAACCAGTTCGATTCCAAGAACTGCGTGGTTTACACCTCGCTCTACGTCGACAGCCAAGTGGCCAAGTGGGACTATTGCGAAGGCAAGGTGCTCGACAAGATCTCGGTTCACTACAACATCGGCCACCTTGTGGCGATGGAAGGTGAATCCGAGCACCCGGCAGGCAAATATCTGATCGCCCTGAACAAGCTGTCCATCGACCGCTTCAACCCGGTGGGGCCGCTGCATCCGCAGAACCATCAGCTCATCGACATTTCCGGTGACAAGATGGACCTGCTCTATGACATGCCGCTGCCGCTGGGCGAACCCCACTACGCCACCGCCATCGCCGCCGACAAGCTGAAGCCGCTGGTGCGTTATCCCTACGGCACCAACAGCCGCACCGGTGAAAAGCATCCGGACGCCGTGCGTCCGGGCAGCGAAAAGGTGGTGCGTGAAGGCAACAAGGTGAAGGTCTTCATGACCGCCATCCGCTCGCACTTCACGCCGGAAATCGTCGAAGTGGATGAGGGTGACGAGGTCGAATTCGTCATCACCAACTCGGAGCGGGCCGAAGACGAAACCCACGGCTTCTCCATCTCCACCTATGGCGTGAACCTGTCGCTCGAACCGGGCAAGACCGCAACCGCCAAGATCAAGGCCGACAAGCCGGGTGTGTTCTCCTACTACTGCACCGAGTTCTGCTCGGCGCTGCATCTGGAAATGACCGGCTTCCTGGTGGTCAAGCCCAAGGGCTATGTGGAGAAGGTTTCCACCGGTCCTGAAGGCCAGGCCTATACCAAGGCCGACTTTGACAAGCAGGTGAAGACCAACAACGACACGCAGGCCGTGATCGACAGCGTCGTCACCTATATCACCAGCATGAACTACAAGGACTTCCCGGAAGCGGTCGCCCTTGTGGAAGACGCCACCGACCAGTTGAAGTTCATGGGCGAAGCCAAGGGCAAGGCCGAGGAATTCGCCAAGAAGGAAGACTGGCAGAACGCCACGCTGTGGGCGGGCCAGTGGTGGCAGTATCAGGTCAAGGCCGCCGACATTGGTCTGCGCGTCAAGACCTTCCTCGAACAGAACGGGGCCAAGAAGGCTCAGTAAGCAAAGCCGGGGGGCGGCTCCATGCCGGCGCCGCCCCCACACTCTTTTGACAGGAGACTAGGGAATGAATCGCGTCAAGCTTGCTGGCCTCGTCACACTGGTTGTGCTCTGGCCGGGCCTGACCCAGGCCCAGGATGCGCCACTGACCGGTGAGCAGGTCTACAAGACCAAGGGCTGCATGGCCTGCCACGGTTCAAAGGGTGCCAAACCCATCCTCACCTATCCGGCGCTGGCCGGGCAGAGCGAAAAATATGTTCTCCAGCAGATCAATGACATCAAGTCCGGCAAGCGCGTGGGCGCGGTCGATGAGACGGGTCATCCTGCCACTCAGGGCATGGCTGACATTCTGCATATCCTGAGCGATGCCGATATTGCGGCTGTGTCCAAATATGTCGCAGAACAGAAGCCGGGTGCGCCGAAGCCGCTGGATCCGCCTGCCGCTGCCGCCGACCTTGAAGCGGGCGCTGCGGCCTACAAGAAGCTGGGCTGCGTCACCTGCCACGGTGTTGATGGCAAGAAGGCGACGGTTCCCATTTATCCGGTGCTCGCCGGACTGAACCGCGATTATCTGCACCGTCAGATGGTGGCGATCCGTGATGGCGGACGCACCAGCGGTCAGTCCAAGCTCATGGTTCCCTTTGCCAAGAAGGCTGATGATGCCGCCATTGCCGCGATATCCACCTGGCTGTCGCAGATTGATCGTTCGACCCCGTAATCCCGGAGACCTGATATGAAGAAATCTATTCTTGTGCTTCTTGCCGGTGTGGCCTTCGCCGCGACAGCGGGCCTGGCCGTGGCCGCCGAAACAACCAACAGCGCCACCGGCTCCAGCCAGTGGAATGCTGGCGGCGGTGAGCAGGACGAAGCCCTGAAGCTGACGCCGAACCTGGAGAACGGCCGTGACGTTTATGAAGTGTGCTCGGCCTGTCACCAGCCCAACGGCTGGGGCCTCAAGGACGGAACCTTCCCGCAGATCGCCGGCCAGCACCGCGACGTGCTGATCAAGCAATTGTCCGACATCCGCGCCAAGAACCGCGACAATCCGACCATGTATCCCTTCGCCCTGCCGTCGGAAATCGGGGGGCCGCAGTCCATCGCCGATGTGACCGCCTACATCGCCAAACTGCCCATGAACCCGGATAACGGTGTTGGTCCCGGCACCGCGCTTGAAAAGGGCAAGCAGCTCTACGCCGACAACTGCGTGCGCTGCCACGGCGACCAGGGCCAGGGTGATGATGCCAAATACTACCCGCGCATTCAGGGCCAGCATTATGAATATCTGAAGCGTCAGTATGAGTGGATCAAGACCGGCAAACGCCGCAACGCCAACCCGGACATGGTGAAGCAGATTCAGAACTTCACCGATGAAGACACGGTGGCGGTGCTTGATTATGTGTCGCGCCTGAAGCCCCCCGCCGACAAGCTCGGAGCGCCCGGCTGGGTCAACCCCGACTTTCAATAACCTCACGTCACGCGGGGTGCTGGGCACCCCGCTCTCACTTTCAGGCATGGGAATGATTGTATGATCAACCAGGACATCAAACGGCGCGGAGTCATTTACCGTGTGCTGACGCTGGCGGCAGTGGTGCTGCTGGCGGCCTCCTTCTTCGCGCCCGCCTGGTGGGTCTCGCTCACCGCGCCCAATTATCCCGAGGCCACTTTCCCGGATGGCATCCGCATCAATTTCCACATGGATAGTGTGCGAAACGGCTGCCAGATCCGCGCCTCGCAGGAAGTGGAGGAAAAGGAAGCGCTGGATTGCGTCCATGAGATGGACACCATCAACCACTATGTCGGCATGTATCCCATTGCTTCTGGCGGACCGGTGGAAAAGGCCTTCTCGCCTTTCCTGTTTGCCATGCTGGGTGTCATGCTGCTGGTATTTGCAGCGCCCAACCGCAAGACCCGCATGCTTGTTTCGGTGGTGGGATATGGTGCTGTTGCCGCCTGGATGGTGGTGGCCATGTATGCGCCGGGAGGTGTCTCCTACCAGACGAGTGGCTATCTCGAAGGTCTGGTGAATTCGCTCGGTCAGGACACAGCCGACAAGGTGGATGACAGCAATCTGGCGCCCATCGTCAAGCAGCTCAAGGAAGCCATGGCCAATGTCGACAACCAGGGCAACGCCGCCGCCAAGGGCGGCAGCCGGGCCGATCTGATTGATAACCTCCGCGCCAACTACAACCTCGACAATGCCAAGCTGCAACCCTCCGAACAGGAAGACTGGACCGGCAGCGGCCATCAGGTCATGACCTGGCACTATGAAAAGAGCCTGTCACGCTGGTTCAACATTCCGGAGAAGAATATTCCGCTGGCCCGCATGATGAACACCATCGCAGTATACCTGACGGTTGGTGTTCTGGCCTTCATGGCCTTCCTGGTCTTTGCCGCCTGGAGCACGCGGCGCATTTTCTACTGGCTTCTGGTTATCGCTCCGGCTGCCCTGCCGTTTGGCTTTCTGGCGGAATACTCCGCCTGGCTGTGGTGGTACGGTCACCGCCTCAATGAAATGGGGGCCTTCACCCTCAAGCCCTTCATGCCCACTGTTTTTGGCAACGGCAAGGTGGCGCAGTTCACCACCCACTCCTATCCCTATTATGGCTTCGTCCTGATGGCGGTCATGTCAGCACTTCTCATCCTCGCCGCCCTGATCCGCCGCAAGCAGCTTCAGCTTGCCGGGCCGGAAGCCGAAGATGTGTGAGCCATGGCCCCCATCCTTGCCCTTCTCCGACGCTGGCTTGTGCCGCTGATCCTGTTCGTGCTGGCAGGGCCGGCGGGGGCAGTGTCGCTGCAGGAAATGCTGGATCAGGCAGAGGAAGGGGCAACCGTCCGCCCGCCCGCCGGGATCTATCTCGAACATGTAGTGATAAAGAAGCCGGTGGTGCTGGACGGGTCGGCGGGCGTCATCATCGATGGCGGCAACAGCGGCACAGTCATGGAGATTGCCACTTCCAATGCCGAAGTGAAAAATCTGATTCTGCGCAATTCCGGCCGCCTTCACAATGCCCTCGACTCCGGCCTGCGCATCAAGGGTGATTTCAACATCGTCAAGGACGTGAAGATTGAAAATTCACTGTTCGGCCTGGATATGCACGAGGCTGACAACAACGTCATCCGCCGCGTCTCCATCACTTCCAAACCGCTGAACCTGGAACTGCGCGGCGATTCCATTCGCCTGTGGTACAGCCACTTCAACCGGCTTGAGGATAACATCGTCCACGACGCCCGCGATTTCGTTGTCTGGTACTCCCACGACAACACCATCACCGGCAATACCATTCACAATGGCCGCTATGGCATTCACTTCATGTATGCCCACCACAACCATGTCTTCGGAAACGAGATTGCCGACTGCGTGGTGGGTGTGTTTCTGATGTATTCCAACGACATTGACGTGCGCCACAACCGCCTGCTCCGCTCCTGGGGCGCCTCCGGCATGGGTGTGGGCTTCAAGGAGTCGAGCGGTGTCACCATCGCCAACAATGACATTGTCGGCAATGCCGTGGGCATCTTCCTTGACATCTCGCCCTATGACCCGGATGCCACCAATCAGTTCGAAAGCAACCGCATCGCCTATAACGGCATGGGCGTTGAGTTTCACACCGACTGGGAAGGCAATATTTTCACCGGCAACGCCTTTCTGTCCAACTTCACTCAGGTTGCGGTGCGCGGCGGCGGCACCGCCCTGCGCGAATCCTGGAAGGGCAACCACTGGGATGATTATGCCGGATTTGACCGCGATGGGGACGGCCTGGGGGACAGTCCCTATGAGATTTACAACTACGCCGACCGGCTGTGGATGGAGGTGAAAGACGCCGCCTTTTTCCGGGCCAGCTTCGCTCTTGAGGCTCTGGATTTTGTCGAGCGTCTGGCACCCTTCACCGAACCACGCCTGCTGCTGCGCGAGGACAAGCCGCTGGTGCACCTGCCTGACTTTGCCAAGGATGCGCCAAAGAGCGCCCTGGAGCTTTTGCAATGACCGACGAAATCAAGGCCGCCGAAGTGGTGCCGAAGAAGAAAATGTCCAGCCGTGAACTGGAGAAGCGACGCATGTTCCTGCGCTCCGTTGGAGCGGGGATCACCATGGTCAGCCTGTCGCTGGTGGGCTACTATCCCATTCTCACGAAGCTGTTTAGCCGCCTGCGCCCGCCCGGTGCCCTGATCGAGGAAAAGTTTCTTTCAGCCTGCATAAAGTGCGGCCAGTGTGTTCAGGTCTGCCCGGTGGAGGCCATCAAGCTTGCTGATGGTGATGAAGGTTTCGGCATCGGTGTTCCCTATATTGATGCCCGCACCCAGGCCTGCGATTTCTCCTGCGATGCGGTGCAGTGTGTGCTGGCCTGCCCCACCGGTGCCTTGACCCACGAAATTGCCAGGAAGGAAGAAGTGCGCATGGGTGTGGCGCGTCTGGCCCGGCCCGATGCCTGCCTTGCCATGCGCGGAGAAGGCTTCAAGGGCGCCGCGCGAAGTGGCGATTTCAAGGGCCTGCACCGCTATGTCGAGGTGGACCGCTGGACCCCGGTGCGCATAGCCGACCACAGCTATGATCTCGAGATCTGTGATCTCTGTGTGCGTGAGTGTCCCATCACCGGGGCCATTTCGCTGCAGCCGGTCAGCGCCCACGCGGGCGACAAACGCCGCATGCCGGTGGTCACTTCGCAATGCGTGGGCTGTGGCGCCTGCGAAATGATGTGTCCGGCCGAGCCGGCAGCCATTGTGGTCGATCCGAAGATTGTGAAGGAGCGCGCCGCATGAACAGGTTTTTCCGCTCCTTCGCCCTCATGTTTGGTGCCGCGCCAAGAAAGCCTGAACCCGGCGAGGTGACCCCCGCCGGCAAGGCGCTGATGAAGTACAAGAAGACTCCGGAGCAGGTGAAGCTGCGCAAGGAGAAGATCGCCCATGAGCACGAGCACCCAGTCTTTTCCAACAAGTGGAAGTACCGGCGCTGGGCATCCATCGTCATTCTCAATCTGCTGTTCATCGTCTCCTACTGGTTTGATGTGCAGCTGGTGGAGGGCGCGCTCACCGCCTCGCGCTTCGTCGGCTTCCATATGGCCGACCTTAACGGTGCGCTTCAGGTCATGCTCGCCTACAAGGAGGTGATGATCAATCTGGTGATCGGCACCGCCACTGTGGTCATCGCCTGGTGGCTGGTGGGGGGCCGCGCCTTCTGTTCGTGGATCTGTCCCTACCATCTTCTTGCCGAATGGGCCGAATGGCTGCACCTGAAGCTGGCCGCACGCGGCTGGGCCAAGGATCACGCCTTTCACCGCACACTCCGCGCGGTTTTGTGGTTTGTGTTTCTGGCCCTTGCCGCCATCACCGGCTACACTGTGTTTGAATATGTAAACCCGGTGGGTATCGTCAGCCGCGCACTCATCTATGGGCCCACCATAGCGCTGCTCTGGGTTCTGTTCCTGCTGGGCATCGAGGTGTTCTACTCACGCCGCTTCTGGTGCCGCTATGTCTGCCCCATCGGCCTGAGCTATGGCATCACCGGTGCCATTTCGCCCTTGCAGGTGGAATACAATCTTGAAAAATGCCTGCACGAAGGAGAGTGCCGCAAGGTCTGTCTGGTGCCGCATGTGCTGGAGGTGACCAAGATGGGCTATGCCTCCGATGCCTTTGAATATATCGGCGCCGACTGCACCCGCTGCGGCATGTGCATTGACGCCTGCCCGCAAAATGCGCTGCGTTTCAAACTGCGCGGCCTCGACAAGATCATTTGAGAGGCACCGTGATCACCACCAGCAATCTCAGCAAGCGTTTTGACCACCGGGCGGTTCTGGATGCCATCGACCTTGCCATCGGTGATGGCGACCGCATTGCCCTGGTGGGCTCAAACGGTGCCGGCAAGACCACACTGTTCCGCTGCCTGCTCGGCCACTACCATTATGAGGGTGCCATTGCCTTCAACGGTGCAGCACCGATGCGCCGCGACGAAAAGGTGCTGGCGCGCATTGCCTTCGTGCCGCAATTGCCGCCGCCCCTGCGCATGCCGGTGGGCGAACTGGTGCGCTTTGCCGAAAACAGCACCGGCGCTGATCCGGCCCGCATGACCAGCATTGCCCAGGGCCTGGGGCTTGAACTTGATGCCGTGGCCCATCAGCCCTTCAACCGCCTGTCCGGCGGCCAGAAACAGAAGGTGCTGGTCACCATTGCGCTGGCCCGCGCCGCCGATCTGTTCATCTTCGATGAACCGGCGGCCAATCTTGATCCGGCCGCCCGCGCCGCCTTCATCGACCTTTTGGCAGCGCGCCAGGACGCCGCCATGATCATTGCCAGTCACCGGCTGGAAGAGGTGGCGCCGCTGGTCAATCGCGTCATTGAGCTTGACCGTGGCCGCATTGTGCTCGACGACGCGGTGGCCGACCGGCTGACGGCGGGTGATGCCCGCACCGCAACCGTCCGGCTGCGCGAAGCCCATGATCCCTTTGCCCGCGCGCTTCTCCAGTGGGGATTTGGCGAAAGCCGCCCGCTCACCTTCACTGGCAGCATTCCTGCCGCCGACTACTACCGCTTCCTCGGCATGATCTCGCGCTATGCCAGTGTGGTTGACGCCTTCCACTTCGGCGAGGCACCGAAACCGCCACCGGCCAGAAAGGCACGCCGCCATGTGTCGTGACTGTTCCCGCCGTCAAAGCCTGGTCTTTCTGATCGGTCTGCCGCTGGCCGTGGCAGGCTGCCGCCGCCAGAGCGAGGGACCGGAGGACATTCACTATTCCCGCGAAGTCTGCGCCATGTGCGGCATGGTCATCTCCGACCCGCGCTATGCGGCAGAAATCCGTGGTGGGCCAGACCGGATGCTGGTGAAATTCGATGACATTGGTGACGCCGTGAACTGGCTCGACATGCAGAGCTGGCGGGCTGACCCGGCCGTTGAATTCTGGGTGATGGACAGCGTCAGTGGTGGGGAATGGCTTGACGCCCGCCAGGCCTTCTATATGCCAGGCACGGTAAGCCCCATGGATTATGGTTTTGCCGCCGTGAAAGAAAAGACCGAGAAGACGGTGGATTTTTCCACCATGAGCCAGCAGGCGCTGGCCCGCGGCATGTCTGGCCGCTGCAATCCGGGGGAGACCCCCCAACCGTGAGCCTGTCCTTCGTCCGTGGCCTGTGGCTCGCCCTCAGGCTTGAACTCCAGGAATCCGTCCGCTCGCGCTGGTTCATCCTCTATGCGCTGGTGTTTTTCGGCCTCATGGCCCTGCTGGCGCTCACCGGCATTTCCGAATCGCGCGTGCTGGGCTTCACCGGCCTGTCGCGCCTGCTCGTCACCTACATCCAGATCACCATGGCCGTGCTGCCGCTGTTCATTCTGGTCACCACGGCCCGCTCGCTGGTGGGCGACCGCGAGGCCGGCAATCTTGAATATATGCTGTCCTTCCCGGTAGCGCTGAGCCAGTGGTACTGGGGCAAGTTTCTCGGCCGCCTTCTGCTGGTGGTGCTGCCGGTGGTGGGTGCCTTGCTGCTGGCCCTTGTCTATGGGGCGCTTCGGGGCCACGGTCTGCCGTGGCAACATGTCAGCCTCTATGCCGGGCTGATTGCGGCTCTTGCCCTGTGCTTCCTGGGTCTGGCCTTCCTCATCTCCAGCCTGGCGCGCTCCACCGAAGTGGCGCTGGGTGTATCGCTCGCCATCTGGCTCATTCTGGTGGCGCTGCTCGATCTGTTTCTGCTCTCCATCCTCATTCGCGCCCAGTTTGATCCGGCCTTCATCGTCGGCCTGGCGCTGGCCAATCCGCTGCAAACCTTCCGCACCGCCGCCATGATCCTGTTTGACCCGCAGCTCATTCTCCTGGGCCCGGCCTCCTATGTCATTCTCGATCATTTCGGAGTAACCGGCTATGTCGTCTGGGCGCTGGCCTATCCGGCCCTGCTGGGCCTGGCCTTTGCGGCCCTCGGCTTCTGGCGCTTTGCCCGCACCGACCTGGTCTGATCAGCGGCTGCTCAGGTTTTTCAGCCAGGCCAGGGTTTTTTCATCGCTCCACTGCGCCGCCCCCGCAACGGTGGCCACATGTTCGCCCCTGCCATTCAGAATGAGTGTGGTGGGCAGGCCGGAAAGTCCCGTCACCTCTTTCAGATTTTCGCCATCGCCCACCAGCACCGGCAGATTGCTGATGCCGGTTTCGGCATAGAACTGGCGCACGCCAATCTTGCCCTTCCAGTCGAAGGCCAATGGCACCACCACAACACCGTCCGTCCTCAGCTGTTTCTGCAGCGCCGCAAGCTCCGGCATTTCCTTGCGGCAGGGCAGGCACCAGGGCGCCCACAGATTAAGCACCACCACGCGGCCGCGATAGGCCGACAGGCTGACGGACCGGTCCTCGCCATCGCGCATGGCCAGACCGTCGATGGTGCGGGCCGCAGCCATGACCATCACATCGGCGGCCGGCAGCGAAACAGCATCGGCGCGCACCGCCACCGCCAGCAGAAGTGCCGCCAGCGCCGAAGCAACCGCCCGCTTCACCTCAGGGTGCCGGATGAGCCGCCATGACCTTTGCCAGGTCTTCGGCCATCTGTTCGGCCGTTGTGCCGTAGGGGTAGCGCTTGATGAGCACGCCATCCGGCCCCACCAGTGCGATGGAGGCGGTGTGGTCCACCGTGTAGTGGGTGGGATCATCGGGGTCGGCGGGCTTGATCTCATATTTGGCATTATAGGCCTTCACCATGGCATCGGTGTAGGCCTTGGGCCCGCGCAGTGCCACAATGCGCTCATCGAACGACTGGACATATTCAGAAAGGTGCTTGGCCGTATCCCGGTCGGGATCAACGGTGACGAACAGCGGCAGCACCTTCTCGGACTTCTTGTCCTTGTCCAATGCCTTCAGGGCATTGGCCAGCACCAGCAGGCTGGTGGGGCAGATGTCGGGGCAGTTGGTATAGCCGAAATAGATCAGCGTATAGCGCCCCTTCAGATTTTCGTCGGTCACCACCTCGCCGTTCACATCCTGCATCATGAAACGGCGTGACACAGGCGCCTCGCCGGCGTCGGCAGCGGCAGGGGCGGAATCTTCGGCACGCACACCGAGAGGCAGCATGACCGAACAGGCAAGGGCGAGGAAATGGCGGCGCAGCACGGTATCACTCCTGGAAGATTGCTGCCCAGTCTAATCCCAACTGCCGCCGCAGCCTTGACTTTCGTCAGGGCGGGGGCGCAGTCGCCCGGCTTCTATGCGGGGCTGATTGAGGGGTTCATGCTCGGGTTCGGTCTGGCCTTTTTGATGCTGGTTGTGGGGTTGCGGCTGGAGGCCGCAAGTCTCGCCTTCACCTTCCGCCACCCGCGAGCCCTTCTGCTGGGCCTTGCTGTTCAGATGCTGGTCCTGCCGCTGCTTGCCCTGCTGTTGAACCGGATCTTTGCCCTGCCGCCTGAACTGGCCCTTGGCCTTCTGGTCATTGCCGCGGCCCCTGGCGGCATCACATCCAACTATGTGGCGCTGCTGGCCCGCGCCGACCTGGCCCTTTCCACCGCCATGACCCTCACGACCAGCCTGCTGGCGCCGGTGAGCCTGCCTGTCGTCCTGTCCCTCTCGGGGGCGCTTTCGGGCGCGGCCGGGTTTGATCTTGCCGGTGCCACGCTACGCCTGGCGCTGGGGGTCACGGCGGTGGCAGCCCTGCCGCTTGCACTGGGCCTGTGGCTTCAGCGCCGCTTTGCCGCCGGTGTGAGGCGCTGGCAGGCAGGGCTGGAGCGTGCCGCCCGCCTCGTCTTCGCCCTCATTGTGCTGACGACCTTCTGGGCCAACCGTGCCGTCATGCTTCAGCATTTCGGCAGCCTGGGTGCCGCCGCCCTGGCGCTTAATCTGGGGGCAGTGACAGCCGGCCTGTCGCTGCGTCTGGTCGGCCTGTCAGCGGGCCAAGCCCTGGCCGCCGCCGTTGAATGCGGCCTGCAGAACGCCGCCATTGCCATCTTCGTGGCGGTCACGGTTCTGGGCCGGACAGAGCTTGCCGTGCCGGCCCTGATCTATGCTGTCATCATGAATGTCACGGCCCTTGCTCTGGTCGGTCTGGCGCGCCGCAACGTCACCGCGTAACCATCTTGTTCAATTCGAAAATACATCATTATATCAAATTGTTATTGGAAAATTTTGAAACAGGAAAGCGGCCTGCTCCGGCTCGCCTGCGCTGTCCTGACACAGTCCCGGAACAGGGCTTTTTCCCTAAACTCCCAACCACTGCGCGGGGCTGAAAACAGCAGGTCGCAGGGCTGTGTTTCCGTTCCCAGCAACCCGCATGCGGGTGAGAAACGATGAGTGGCATGGACTATGAGTATGTCAGGGTCGGGATCACTGAAATCGACGCTGATCACGCGCGCCTGATTGCCCATCTCGAGAAACTGGAAACAGCCCATGCCAGCGGCCATGCGCGCGCCGTCACCAGGCTGCTCCGTTCCTTCCTGACGGCCTTTGACCAGCACTTCGACATGGAATCGCGCATTCTGCGCGACCAGGGCTTCCGTGATCTCGATCGCCGCCACTCCGAATTTCTCACCTCGCGTTCGTGGATCATGTCGCATCCGCTTGATGTGCGCGACGCCGAGCAGGTGGGACGGATCATTGAATTTGTCCGGGCCTGGCTGTTTGATCACATCACCCGCCAGGATGGCGCCATCGCCGAGCAGCAGATGCGCCGCGATCCGCGCCGCCGCTTCCTGCGCAGCCTGCGCCTCGCCCTCATTCCGCTGCGCTGGCGGCTGGTTCTCATCGGCGCCATTCCGCTGGCCATCATGCTGGCGCTCACCTCCATGTTCCTGTCGGGCCTGGTGGACAAATGGCGCACCGCCGCCTGGCTGCAGCATGTGGTTCGGGTTGATGAGAGCCTGGGTGATCTTGTTCAGGAACTGCAGGAGGAGGGCAACAAGGCCATCCTCGTGGTGGGCTCGCCCCATCAGGACCGGAGCTATCTCGATGCCCAGATCGTGCGCACCAACGAGAAAATCAAAGCCTTCCACGATGCCGCGGCTGCCATGCGCAGCGAGGTTCCGGATCCGGCCGTGGTGGAGGTTCTGGGCAACGCGGAAGACTCGCTGGCGCTCATCGGGCGGTCGCGCTCGGATGTTCAGACCGGTTCCTATGATGTGTTCAGCACCATTGAATATTACGAAACCATTGTTTCCGATCTGATGGCCGTTGTGCCGGCGGTGAACCGCACGCTCGATGGCTCGGTTGTCACCCGGTCAGTGAATTCCTACGGCTTTCTGCTCAAGGCGGCCGAACGCGCCGGCGCCGAACGCCTGCTCGGCACATCGCTGCTTGCCGGTGTGAAGGTCAACGTCACCACCCATGACCCCCGCTTCATCACCCAGTTTGCTACCGAGCAGGAAACCCTGGGCCGAACCTTCATGTCGCTGGCCGACAACCGCTCCGCCACGCTGTTTGAGGAAGCCATGGCCACCTCGCCCATGCTGGACAGCATGCGTGACGCCATTGTCCGCTCGGCCGATCTGCCCAGCCCGGAAAGCTGGTCCAGAACCACTGCCCTCAGGCTGGAGCGCATGCGCGCGGTTGAGCGCAATGTGGCTGCCGATATCATTGCCCAGGCCGCCGCCCTGCAACTTCAGGCCAATCAGCATGTAACCGTGGTGGGCGGCAGCGTGCTTCTGGCCCTGTTCCTGTCGCTCGCCTTCCTGTCGCTGCTGGGGCTCAGCGTGGTGCCGCCCCTGAAACGTCTCGGGCTGGCCTTGCGTCGGCTGGCCAACGGCGAAAGACTGGTTGCACTGCCTGACATTCGTGACCGTGATGACATCGGCGGGCTGGCACGTGACATTGCAGCACTCCGCGAGCGGCTCATTCAGGGCGACCTTCTGGAAGCGCGCCGCGGCACCGAAACGGCCGATCGCCTGCGCACCACGCTCGACAGCCTGCCCGGCATTGTCTTCCGCGTGGCCCAGATGGAGGGAGCGCCCGTGCGGGTGGTCGGTGTCAGCCGCAAATTCTATCAGTTGCTCGGCCTGCGTGATCAGGACGTGGTGGACCGCAGCCTGGGCTCGGTGCTGCGCGCCTGTGTCGAGCCCGGTGACCGCCTGTCGCTGATGCACATGCTGCGCCGCATGGAGGGGGGCTCTCTCGACTTTGAATGCCGCCTGCTGCGCAAACCGGGTCAGCCGACCATCTGGGTGCGCATCCTGGCCACTCCGGTCCACACCAACAATGGCCGCCTGTGGGACGGCGTGGCGCTGGATGTGACTGATGCCAAGCACGCCGAGATCGAGCGTCGCCGCCTGCAGGATGAATTTGATCGGCTGCGTCTGTCGCAAACCACCAAACGCATGGCCGCAGGCATTGGCAATGAACTGGCCCAGTTGTGGGGGCCCTTGCGCGCCAATGCCGAGGAATTCATCCGCTCCCTGCCGGAGGGATCACCGCTGCATGCCAAGGCGCGCGAAGTTCATGCCATTGCGCTGCGCACCGAACGGCTGGCCGCGCAGCTGGACCGCACCCTCGACCAGAGCCGTGCGGTTCAACCCATAGCCGTGGTCGATGAGCTGGCGGCGGCCTTCTCCGCCCTGCCGGCCAGCGGGCTTGGCGATGCCAGCCTTGAGTGCAGCTTCGGCGGACGGAACGCGCGGGTGTCGCATGATCCCGAGGCAATCGGCCACATGATCAGCCATCTGATGAATCACGTTTCAGAAATCGTGCGCGCCGAAGGCGGCCTGGTGTCGATAACCACCGCTGTTCGTGAATTTCATGCGCGCGAGCATCTGTCCATCACCATCACCGATGAACATGTGGCCGCCCCCGGAACACTGTCGAAGGTGCTGCAATTGAACACTATGCGCAAGGGTGCAAACCGGGGTGAAGGTTTGTCGCTGGCCATTGTCCGCGTAGTCGTTGATGGCGCGCAGGGCTTCATGCAGTCCCAGGTAACCCCCACCGGGGGCAATGTCCTCGAAATTCTGCTGCCGGTCATGACCGACCGTCCCAATAATGTCATTCGTCTGGAAAGATCAGCCAAATGGCCGAAATGAAATCTGCACCCGCAGCCCCGCCGGCTGCCAAGAACGAACCTCTGGTTCAGGTCATCAGGCGGCTGTTCCCGCAGGAAAGTGCTGTCATAACGCCGCTTCGCCCGCGCTCCTATGTTTTCCACCAGGGCACGCCGGTCACATCGGTTTATCTCATTCTGCGCGGCATGATGGTGCTGGAGCGCATTGATGAAGCCGGCCGCATGGCCATGTTCGGCAATCATGGTTCTGGCTCGCTTCTGGCCTGGCAGGATTTGTTGAATGGCGGCAGCCACCGCAGCAGTTGCGAAGCCATGACCGCGTGCGAGGTGGTGGTCATCGCCGCTGAACGCTTTGAGGCGGTGCTGCGCGAAAGCGAAGCACTTCTGATGGAGCTCATGCAGCAGGCAGCCATTCAGACCAGCTCCTATGAGGAGCATATCTTCCGTCTTGCCACGCTTGATGTGCCCGACCGTGTTTATCGCACCCTGGTTCACCTGGCCGGTGACGCCAAGGGCGAGGGGGAAATGGTCGAGGTGGATACGCCGTTCCGCAAGCGTGACATTGCTGCTCTGGCTGGCACAACGCCTGAAACCCTGTCGCGCGGGCTGCGCCGCCTGTCCAAGCTGCGCATTGCCGAATTCAAGGAAAAGAACCGCTTCCGCGTCGTGCTGCGCAAGGAATGACTCTGCCGCGCCTGGGCACTGGCGCTCCGTCCTGTCAGCGGGTGAACAACTGGTTCTGAATGACGGCTTGCGCAGGCAGCAGGGCCGGGTCAGCCGCATCGGCGCAGCGCTTCACCACATGGGCGAAGTAGCGGTCGTGCACATCAAGCCCCAGCCAGTCCACCAGCACCGGCGACAGGCAGTACAGCGGACGCCCCATCAGCCGGTCACGCAGGGATGACACGTTTTCGCTGTTGGAGGAGACAATGAGCGGCACACTGTGCAGCCGCGGGTCTGTCTCCTTGCGGTAGCCCATGGTCCATTGGTGATTGCGCAGGCCCGGCAGGTGGTCACCGAAGGCCACCAGCACAAAGGGCCGCCCCCGCGCCCTCAAGGCGGCCTCGAAATTCCTGAACGAGGTTACAGCCTGTGAAAGCCGGTTGTGATAGTCGGTAATGCCGGGGTGAACCACGCCGTCAATGCGGTCAATGTTGCGGTCTTCCGCATAGGGACCGTGGGTTTCCACCGTGACAATGAAGTTAAGCTGCGGTCCGCTGGCAGTGGCAGTGCGCTCCAGCACATGGCTGTAAAGCCCCTGGTCGGTGGGCCAGCCATTGGCCTGCGTCACCAGCGTCATGTCGTCACGGCTGCTGAAACTGGCAAAGCCCATTTTCGGGTAAATCTGATTCCGCAGCCAGAACGTGGCCGTAAAATTGTGATGGGCATGAGCCGCATAGCCAAGGCCCGCAAGCAGCGATGGCAGGCTGCGCAGGCCGGGTGAGAAATAGCTCACATAGTGCTGGAACGGAATGATGCCGGACGGGAAGGATCGCATCGGCACGCCCGTCAGCACCTCGAATTCCGCATTGGGGGTGGTGCCGCCATAGACCGGCGAGATCATGGTGCCCTCCACGGCGCCCATGTCCTTCAGAAGATTGAGCGGTGAAAAGCTGTCTGACGGATCGCGCCACCAGGCCTCGCCCAGCACCACATAAATGTCAGGCGCAGGCGTTGCGCGCGGCGCCGGCGGAGCGGCGGTGTCCAGCGCGGCCATTGCCGCGGCCACCTCATCAGGCCCATGGGTTTTCAGACGCAGCCCCGCCGTCGAGAAATAGAGATGGGTGGCAAGCCCGTTCATGCGCTCGCTTTCCGCCTGGCTGAAGGTCAGGTTCTCCACGCCGATCCACCAGGCGTTGTCGTGAATCCATGTGCTCACCCGCTCCAGCCGGTAAGTGGAAAGCAACGCCACACAGAGCACCAGGGCCGGCCCGCTCCACCAGCGCAGGCGCGTCCGCATGAGCGCATAGGCAAGGGCCGGGATGAACAGTGCTGCCACCGCCCATTGCGGCACACTCACATAGCCGGTGAGGTGTGTGCCCTGGCCGGCCAGAAAAAAGTCAGAAACCTGAAGAGGCTCGCCCGTTGCCGCCCGCTTCACCGCCGAGGCCATGCCGATGCTGAGCAGGCCAGAAGCCGTGAGCAGGGCTGCGGGCACCAGCCGCACCAGGCTTGCCACGGCGGCCACCATCACCATGGCCACCACCATGCGTGTGGCCATGAAATGCCACCATGTCCGGCCCTGAAGATAGTCTGGCCACCACCGGCCCAGCAGGGTCAGCACCGCGAGCAGCAGCAGATAGGCAAAGCCCCATTTGACAAACCAGGACAGGCCGCGCTGAACGGCGGTGGCGGGCGGGCGCATCATTCATGCCCATGGCTGCGGGCAGGGCGGGCGGCCTGCGCTTCGTCGGGCGTGCGGAACACGTTGCTGTCGTAAAGCTGCACACCGGCGGCAACCCTGGCTGTCCACCATGACAGCAGCGGTGCCCCCACCAGCCCGCTGATGATGGGCAGGAACCACAACAGCGTTTGCCACGAGATCAGCAGCGCCAGAACGGCAAAGGCCAGCCCCGCCGCCATATGCAGCGCATGCGGCTTCACAAAGGCCGAGAGGGGTGCTTCGCGGCTTTCGCGGTTCTGCGCATTCCAGCCGGAATCCCGCCCCATGACGACATCAAGGACAAAGCGGGTCTGAATCAGCATCATGATGGGCGACAGCACCATGGACAGAACAGTTTCGCCCGCCACACTGCGCAACAGGCCCATGCCGCCGCCGCAGCCGCGCCGCAGGTCGGGATCACGCCAGGCCAGAATGACGCCAAGCAGCTTGGGCAGATAAAGAACAATGCCGGTGATGATGAGCAGCCGCAAGGCCAGCACGGGATCGAACACCGGCCAGGCAGGAAACAGCGAGAAGCCATCAGGAAAATAATTGGGTTCGGTATAGCGCGCCACCATGGCCAGGGTCAGGCCCGCCAGCAGCAGCATGAGCCACAGCGGCGAGGCGAGATAGGACATGATGCCCTGAATGAGATGAACGCGGCTGATCCAGTGCAGACCCTTCGCGCCAACAATCTTCATGTGCTGAAGATTGCCCTGCGCCCAGCGCCGGTCGCGCACCGCGAGATCAAGCAGCGAGGGTGGCGTCTCCTCATAGGAACCAAGCAGATCAGGCAGCATGTAGACCGCCCAGCCCGCCCGCCGCATCAGCGCGGCCTCGATGAAGTCGTGACTGAGCACATGGCCGCCGAAGGGCTTGCGGCCGTGAAGCTCCGGCAGGCCGGCCGCCTCGGCAAAGGCCGCAACCCGGATAATGGCGTTGTGACCCCAGTAATTGCCGTCCCGGCCATGCCATGAGGCCAGACCCGCCGCCACCACTGGCCCATAGACCCGGCCGGCAAACTGCGTCATGCGCGCATAGGGCGTCCATTGATTGCGCAGATGCGGCAGAGACTGAATGATGCCGGCCGTGGCGTCGGCGGCCATGGCGCGTGCCAGTGTTGTCAGGGTCTCGGCCGTCATGTCGCTATCGGCATCCAGAACCACCATGTGGTCAAAGGCCCCGCCCCAGCGCGTGACAAAATCGGCAATATTGCCGGCCTTGCGGTGATGATTGACCGAGCGCCGGCGGTAATAGACCGGCAGCAGGCCGCCGATGCGCTGGCGGAGATCGGCAAAGGCCGTTTCCTCGCGCGCGGCCGCGTCGTCCTTGCGGGTGTCGGAAAGAATGAACAGGGCGAAGTGTGCGACCGCTCCACGTTCTGCAAGGTCGCGCACCATGCGCTCCAGCGTGGCGAAGACGCGGGCGGGATCTTCATTGTAAATCGGCATGAGAAGGGCATTGCGCCCCATCTGGTCTGCAGCCGCCAGAACGGGTGTCCGGTGCCAGCCGGTCAGCAGCAGAAAGAAACCCAGAATGGCCGAAGCGCAGGCAAAGGAAATCCAGGTGAAGGTGAGCGCGAACAGGGCGGCAAACACCGCCTGAAGCCAGGTTACATTGACCGGGCTGATCACCTGATACATGCCATAGGTGCCAAGCGCGGTGATGATGCCGGTCATGCCGAAGACAAACAGCCGCGCCAGATTGGTGCCGTGATGAGACGCCAGGACACGAGCCCCGCCTGGCCAGTCACGCAGTGACTGCACCGGCATGGCCAGTCGGTGTTCCGGCGGTGTCAGGCCCTCGTCCAGCGGTAAAGCCACGTTTCACTCACCTTGGTTTCACCGCGCTTCAGCACTGCCCGGAGTTCTGCCAGCTCGGCTCCTTGCGCATCGTGGCGGAAGGTGAGCCGCGTGGTCTGCGCCTGGTCATTGGCATAGACCACCACATTGGAAACAACCCCGGCGCTGGCCGAGACATCGGCAGTGGCCGTCACGATGTTGTCACCGCCGGAAAACTCAACGACATAAAGGCGCAGATCAGGATTGATCTCCGGCGGATTCTTGGCGTAGTCCACATCAATGCCGGAGCCGGAGAACACCACTGTTGCGGGCTGCTTCGGAGCCACCAGCGGCCACTGCGGGCACCAGTGCAGGCGATAGACATAGGCCCGGCTTTCACCCTTCTTCAGCGGCTCCTTCGGGTGCCACAGCGCCACAATGTTGTCGTTGGTTTCAAACTGGGTGGGGATCTCATAAAGCTCCACCGCACCCGTTGACCAATCGCCGATGGGCTCCACCCACAGGCTGGGGCGGCGCTCATATCTGGCTTCCAGATCAAGGAAATCCTCATAGCGCCGGCTGCGCTGCATCAGCCCGAAACCGCGGGGTGAAAGATCCTGAAAGGCTGAAACCTGCAGCGACTTCGGATTGGCGAGCGGCCGCCACAGCCATTCACCGGTGCCGGTGAGCATCATCAACCCGTCGGAATCATGAACCGCATTGCGATAGTCCGCCAACGGACGATTCATCGCATTGAACAGATACATGGAGGTGAGCGGCGCAATGCCCACCTGCTCCAGGTCGCGGCGCGGATAAAGGGTCATCTCCACGTCGATCTGCGTGTCTTCGCCCGGCTTGATGGAGAAGCGGTAGGCGCCGGTTATGGACGGGCTGTCCAGCAGGGCCTCCACCACAATGACACCGGCAGGCGCTTCAGGCTTGCGCACCCAGAAGGCGCGGAAGAAGGGAAACTCCTCGCCCGTGGGCTGGCCCACGCCAATGGCCAGGCCGCGCGCCGACAGGCCATAGAGAAGCCCCTTGCCCACGGCGCGGAAATAGGACGCGCCCTGAAACACGGCCACTTCGTCAAAAATGCCCGCAGCATTGATGGGATAACGCAGCCTCAGGCCGGCATAGTGCAGATCGGTCTTGCCGTCCGGCACCTTCACATCGGCGCCGAAGACAAACAGGCTGGGATCGTAGTTGAGCCGCGCCTGCTGGCCTGCCTCCACCACATGGATGTCCACCGGCCGGGTGAACAGAAAGCCGGGATGAAAAAGATCGAAGGAGAAGCCATGCGCCTCTCCCTTCCAGATGGACCGGTCGGGGTTGAAGCGGATGTTGCGGTATTGGTCATAGGTAAGCTTGTCGAGCCCCTCCGGCAGGGCCAATGTCTCATCCTTGAAGGGTTTGCCGGAAAGTTCCTTGGCCAGTGTGCGCACGTAGTCGTCGGGAAATTCCGTGGGCTTGCCGGTGAGCAGGGGGGCGGCGTCAGCCAGTGCCGGCAGCGTTCCCTGCCGGATGAGAACGGCCAGTGCCGCCAGGCGCGTGGCTGCGTGCAGAAGGTGTCGGCGATTGAGGGTCATGGTCCTGAGGGGCCGGTCTTGCGGCAGTGCAACATTTGGTCGTCCCGTTATGATTTGTAAAGTGGCGAGTTTGTGACCGAACGCAATGAATTCACCGGGTTTTCTGCAGGTGATCGAAGGTTCTGCGACAACGCAACGGTGGGTGGTGCAGCCGGGCGGATGCGCATCCCCCCTGTCAGTGCCCACCGCCCCTGCCAGCCGCCCTAGAGGGGCGGCGCGGACATGAACTGGGATAGCCAATAACCTATACGTGAACTAGCGGCATTAAAAGTGAGGTGAAAAGCCTCACCGGAAACACAAGGTCAGCAGTCAGCGGCCAGAACACCCCGCCTCATTTCGCACGTGCAGCAAAATAGCCCATGCTTTATGAGAGTTTTTGCATTTCTTCATGAGCGGATTCGTTTTGGTCGCTTGAAGAGATCCCATTGACATCATTTCCCATCGTGTTTACGTACACGTCAACATAAGGTCATAATCGGGAGGGTGCGCCGTGTCTGATGAGATTGAATCCATCGTGCAGGAAACCTTGCCCAAGCTGTCGCGCCTCAACGCGGTGGTGCGCTTTGACCTGGGCGAGGGGGGCTATACCATTGATGCCCGCCAGGCTCCGGCGGCGCTGGCCGAAGATGGCAGCGTCGATCCCGACTGCACCATCAAGGTCAGCCGCGACAATCTTGTCAAACTCATCAACGGCCAGATGGACCCCATGCTGGGCTACACGCTGGGCCGCATCAAGGTGCAGGGCTCCCTCGAGGTGGCCATGCGCCTGGTGAAGGCCATCACCTGACCATGCCACTGAAACCGCCCCTGGCGGGCGGAACGCCAACGAGCGGCGGCAGGCCGCCGGGAGGAACCCAATGACCACCACATTGCCGGAAGTGCCGGTGCGCCCGCTTTATGAATTTCTCGATCAGGCGGCGGCAAGCCACAGCCAGAAGCCCGCCATGGATTTTCTCGGCCGCCAGTGGACCTACGCCGAACTGGGTGACATGGTGAACCGCGCCGCCGCGGGTTTCCGCATGATCGGCGTGGGCAAGGGTGTCAAGGTTGGCCTGTGCCTGCCCAACACGCCCTATCATGTCGTCTGCTATTTCGCCATTCTCAAGGCGGGCGGCACGGTGGTGAACTACAACCCGCTCTATGTCGAGCGCGAACTCTCTCACCAGGTAAAGGATTCCGGCACCACCATCATGGTGACGCTGGACCTGGCGCAGATTTATCCCAAGGTGGCAGCGCTGCTCGGCCAGAGCCCGCTGGAAAAGATCGTCATCTGCCCCATGAGCGGCATTCTGCCCACCGTGAAGAGCTGGCTGTTCAAGGTGCTGAAGCGCAGCGAAATCGCCACAATTCCGGATGACTCAAACCACGTGACCTTTGACCATCTGCTCGCGGCGGGCCGTCTTGATCACCCCGAGCCGATCAATCCGAAGCAGGACATCGCCGTGCTGCAATACACCGGCGGCACCACCGGTGTGCCCAAGGGCGCGGTCCTCACCCATGCCAACATTTCTGCCAATGTTGAACAGTTGTGCCAGTGGGTGTCGTGTTTTGAGCTGCAGGATGAGCGCATGTTGTGTGCGCTGCCCTTCTTCCACGTCTTCGGCATGACGGTTGCCATGCTGGTGGGCGTGGCGCTGGGCGCTGAACTCATTCTTCTGCCGCGCTTTGAGATCGAGCAGGTCGTCAAGGTCATGGCCAGGAAACGCCCCACCATGTTCCCCGGCGTGCCCACCATCTATATTGCCATCAACCGCCACATTGCCACCAATGGCATCACCCTCGACCTCAGGTCCATCCGCGCCTGCATTTCGGGGGGTGCGCCCCTGCCTCTGGAAGTGCGCCAGGAATTTGAGCGCATCACCGGGGCCAGCCTGGTGGAGGGCTATGGCCTGTCGGAATGTTCACCGGTGGCCACCTGCAATCCCTTTGACCGTCCGGTCCGTGATGGCTCCATCGGCCTGCCCATGCCGGGCACCCGCGTTGAAATCCGCTCGCTGGTGGATGTGCGCAAAGCCGTGCCCCAGGGCGAGAAGGGTGAGGTCTGCGTAAAGGGTCCGCAGGTCATGGCCGGCTATTGGCAGAAGCCGGACGAGACCGATCATGTGATGGTGGATGGCTGGCTGCGCACCGGCGATGTCGGCTACATTGATGAAGACGGCTTTGTCTTCATCGTCGACCGCCTGAAGGAAGTCATCATCTGCGGTGGCTACAATGTCTATCCGCGCGTCATTGAAGAGGCGCTCTATCGTCATGAAGCGGTGGCGGAGGCTGCGGTCATTGCCATTCCCGACCAGTATCGCGGCCAGGCGCCAAAGGCCTTCGTCAAACTGAAGGAAGGCAAAACGGCCAGCGCCGATGAACTGAAGGCCTTTCTGGTGGACCAGGTGTCGCGCCTGGAAATGCCGAAGATCATTGAAATCCGGCGTGAACTGCCGCGCACCATGGTGGGCAAGCTGTCCAAGAAGGTGCTGATGGATGAGGAAAAGGCGCGCAGCGCCGAAGCCGCAGTCATGACCCAGAAGAACTGAGGAATAGTGACGTGATGAATGATTTTGGCTTGAAGGTGACGTTAGGTGCGGAAGGCGCTCGCAAGCGTCACGCCTTGCTGGAGGATGACATAACCGTGACCGACAAACTCTATTCCGTAAGCCAGCTGGCGCAGGATCTGGGTGTCACCCCGCGCGCCATCCGCTTCTATGAAGACAAGGGCCTGCTGTTGCCGCAGCGCATGGGCAAGACCCGCGTCTACACCCACCGCGACCGGGTGCGCATGATCCTCATTCTGCGCGGCAAGCGCATGGGCTTCTCGCTCCGTGAGATCAAGGAATTCCTCGATCTCTATGTGGTGGACCACACCCAGGTGGAGCAGATGCACCACCTGCTGAAAAAGGTGCGGGGCCGCATTACCCTGCTTGAAGACCAGTTGCAGGCGGTGCAGCAGAGCCTCACCGAACTGCGCAACATGGAACGCATTTCCATTGAATCCCTCAAGGCCAAGGGCATTTCCGCCGCCTGAGGCCACAACCCGCCATCCCATCATTGAACACCGGAGAACAGACATGACCAAGGCCGTTATCGCAGGCTATGTGCGCTCGCCCTTCACGGCGGCAAAAAAGGGTGAACTGGCCTCGGTTCGCCCCGACGACCTGGCCGCCCAGGTGGTGAAGGCGCTGGTGGAGAAGACCGGCGTGAACCCCGCCGACCTCGAAGATCTGCTGCTCGGCTGCGCCTTTCCGGAGGGCGAGCAGGGCTTCAACCTCGCCCGTCTGGTCAGCCTCATGGCGGGCCTGCCCATTTCGCTGGGGGCGGCCACCATCAACCGCTTCTGCGGCTCGTCCATGACCTCGGTGCATGTGGCCGCCGGGGCCATCGCCATGGGGGCGGGTGACGCCTTCATCTGCGCCGGTGTGGAAAGCATGAGCCGCGTGCCCATGATGGGCTTCAACCCGCTGCCCAACCCCGACCTCGCCAAGGCCATGCCCGGTGCCTACATCGGTATGGGCGACACGGCGGAAAATGTCGCCGCCAAGTGGAAGATCACCCGCAAGGAACAGGAGGAGCTGGCGGTTGAATCGCACCGCCGCGCCGCCGCCGCGCGTGAAGCCGGCAAGTTTGCCGACGAGATCGTGGCCATCAAGGGCCGCAAGGGCACCGTCACCGCCGATGGCCTGATCCGCCCCGAAACCACCATGGAGATTCTCGCCGGTCTGAAGCCCGCCTTCAACGCCGAAGGCGTGGTCACCGCCGGCACCTCCTCGCCCCTCACCGATGGTGCGGCAGCACTTCTCGTCGTCTCGGAAGGCTATGCCAAAAAGCACAAGCTGCCGATGATTGCGGCGGTGAAGTCGGTGGCCGTGTGCGGCTGTGCGCCGGATATCATGGGCATCGGCCCGGTGGGCGCGTCGAAAAAGGCGCTGGCCCGCGCCGGCCTCAAGGCCTCCGACCTTGATGTGGTGGAATTGAACGAAGCCTTCGGCTCCCAGGCCATCGCCTCCATGCGCGACATCGGCCTTGATCCGGCCAAGGTGAATATTGACGGCGGCGCCATTGCGCTGGGCCATCCCTTGGGCGCCACCGGGGCCCGCATCGTCGGCAAGGCCGCCACCCTGCTGAAGCGCGAGAAGGGCAAATATGCCCTCGCCACCCAGTGCATCGGCGGCGGCCAGGGCATCGCCACCATTCTGGAGGCCATTTGATGACTGACATCAGGAAAGTCGCCGTCATCGGCGCGGGCGTCATGGGCGCCGGCATTGCCGCTCATGTGGCCAATGCGGGTGTGCCCGTGGTGCTGCTCGACATCCTTCCCAAGGAGGGAGACAACCGCAACGCCATCGCCGAGGGCGCCATAGAGCGCATGCTCAAGGCCGATCCCGCCCCCTTCATGAACCGGGCAGCGGCCAAACTCGTCACCCCCGGCAACACCGAGGATCATCTCGACCTGCTGAAGGACTGCGACTGGATCGTGGAGGCGGTCATCGAACGCCTCGACATCAAGCAGGCCCTCTATCAGAAGATCGACAAGCTGCGGAAGAAGGGCAGCGTGGTGTCGTCCAACACCTCCACCATTCCGCTGGCCGATCTCACCCGCGGCCTGGGCGAAGGCTTCGCCCGCGACTTCCTCATCACCCACTTCTTCAATCCGCCGCGCTACATGCGGCTTCTGGAAATCGTCCAGGGCGACAAGACCGCCCCGGCAGCGGTTGACGCCATTGCCGCCTTCGCCGACCACAAGCTCGGCAAGAGCGTGGTCATGTGCAAGGACAGCCCCGGCTTCATTGCCAACCGTCTCGGCGTGTTCTGGCTGCAGGCGGCGGTGGTGGAAGCCTTTGCGGCGGGCCTCGACGTTGAGGAGGCCGACGCCATCATCGGCCGCCCCATGGGCATTCCCAAAACCGGCGTCTTCGGCCTGCTCGATCTGGTGGGGCTTGACCTCATGCCCCATGTCAACGCCTCCATGGCGGCCTCGCTGCCCAAGGACGATCCCTTCCACGCGCTGAACAAGCCGCTGCCGCTGATTGAAAGACTGATCAGGGACGGCTACACCGGGCGCAAGGGCAAGGGTGGCTTCTACCGTCTCAACCGCGAGATGGGCAAACGCAAGGAAGCCCTTGACCTCGTCTCCGGCCAGTATCGCGCCCAGCGCAAGGCCGAGGTGGATGCCATCGCAGATTCGGGCCGCAGCCTGGCCCGGCTCCTCTCCCATGACAGCAAGCATGGCCGCTATGCCTGGCAGGTCATGGGTCCGACGCTGGCCTATGCCGCCGCGCGCGCCGGTGAAGTGACGGATAACATTGCCGACATCGATGAGGCCATGCGCCTCGGCTATAACTGGAAGTTCGGCCCCTTTGAGCTCATCGACCAGTTGGGCAGCCAGTGGTTTGCCGACCGGCTGGCCAGGGAAGGCATGGCCGTTCCCGCCATTCTCAAACTGGCGGCGGGCCGTCCCTTCTACCGCATCGACAAGGGTGAGCGTCAGGTCATGGGCCTTGACGGCAACTACCACACCATCCGGCGGCCCGATGGCGTCCTCATGCTGGAGGATATCAAGCGCCGCTCCGAACCGCTGCTCAAGAACGGCTCTGCCGCCGTCTGGGACATTGGTGACGGCGTGGTGTGCTTTGAATTCACCAGCAAGATGAACTCCCTCGATTCCGACACCATGGCGCTGTTCATGAAGGCCATTGCTCTGGTCAAGAAAAGCTACAAGGCCATGGTGGTTTATAATGAGGGCAACCACTTCTCGGCCGGGGCCAACCTCGGCCTGGCCGCCTTCGCCGCCAATATTGCCGCCTGGGGCGAGATTGAAAATCTCGTGGGCGGCGGCCAGTCCACCTATATGGCGCTGCGTTATGCGCCCTTCCCGGTGGTCTCGGCGCCTTCTGGCATGGCGCTGGGCGGCGGCTGCGAAATCCTGCTCGCCTCCGACGCGGTGCAGGCCCATGCCGAAACCTATACGGGGCTTGTGGAGGTGGGCGTTGGCCTGATCCCCGGCTGGGGCGGCTGCAAGGAAATGCTCCACCGCTGGGCCACCCTTGGCAACCTGCCCAAGGGCCCCATGCCCGCCGTGGCCAAGGCCTTCGAGATCATCTCGGTGGCCACCGTGGCAAAATCCGCCGCCGAGGCCAAGGACTATCTGTTCATGCGGCCCAGCGACGGCATTACCATGAACCGCTACCGCCTGCTGGCCGACGCCAAGGCCAAGGCCCTCGACCTGGCCAGGGACTACAAGCCGCCGGAGCCGCCCACCTTCAACCTGCCCGGGCCTTCGGGCCGGGTGGCGCTGGACATGGCGGTGCAGGGCTTCCACCGCCAGGGCAAGGCCACCGACTATGACCTCGTGGTGCTGGGCGAACTGGCCGAGGTGCTGTCGGGTGGCGATACCGATGTTCTCACGACCATGACAGAGGCCGATGTGCTGGAGCTGGAGCGCACCCGCTTCATGAACCTCGTTCACAATGAAGGCTCGCTGGACCGCATTACCCACATGCTGGAAACCGGCAAGCCGCTGCGCAACTGACCGCAAGAGGAGAAAACCCATGGCAAACTACAAGGCTCCCCTGCGCGACATGCGCTTTGCCCTCTATGAACTGAACGCCGGTGACGAGCTGGCGACACTGCCGGGCTATGAGGACTTCACCCGCGACCTCATCGACCCCGTGCTCGACGAGGCAGCCAAGATCTGTGAGGAGGTGCTGCACCCCCTCAACCGCTCCGGCGATGAGGAGGGCTGCCACTGGGACAATGGCGTGGTCCGCACCCCCAAGGGCTTCAAGGACGCCTACACCCTGTTCCGTGAGGGCGGCTGGACCTCCATTGCCTGCGATCCGGCCTATGGCGGCCAGGGCATGCCCAAGGCAGTGAACGTGCTGATGGAGGAGATGATCTGCTCCGCCAACCTGTCCTTCGGCATGTATCCGGGCCTGTCGCATGGCGCCTATGTGGCGCTGCACGGCTATGGTTCAGACGCCTTGAAGGCGGCCTATCTGCCCAAAATGGTGGACGGCACCTGGTCTGGCACCATGTGCCTGACCGAACCCCATTGCGGCACCGACCTTGGCCTCTTGCGCAGCAAGGCCGTGCCCAATGGCGACGGCAGCTACAAGATCAGCGGCACCAAGATTTTCATTTCGGCGGGCGAACATGACCTCACCGAAAACATCATCCATCTGGTGCTGGCCAAACTGCCCGATGCGCCCAAGGGCGTGAAGGGCATCAGTCTGTTCCTGGTGCCCAAGTTCCTGCCCAGGGACGACGGCACGCCGGGTGAGCGCAATGGCGTCACCTGCGCTTCCATCGAACACAAGATGGGCATCAAGGCGTCGGCCACCTGTGTGCTGAACTTTGACGAAGCCAGGGGCTGGCTGGTGGGCGAACCCCACAAGGGCATGCGCGCCATGTTCGCCATGATGAACACCGAGCGCCTGTCGGTGGGTGTGCAGGGTCTGGGCCTGGCCGAGGCCTCCTATCAGGGGGCTGTGGCCTATGCCCGGGAACGCCTGCAGGGCCGCTCGCTCTCGGGCACCAAATATCCCGACAAGCCTGCTGATCCGCTCCTTGTTCACCCCGACATCCGCCGCATGCTGCTCACCCAGCGCGCTCTGGTGGAAGGCTCACGGGCGCTCTCGGTCTGGGCGGCCACGGCCCTCGACCGGTCCAAGCATCACCCCGATGCCAGGGAGCGTGAGCGCGCCGAAGATTTCATTGCCGTCATCACCCCGGTGGTGAAGGCTCTGCTGACCGATTTCGGTTTTGACGTGACCAATCTTGGCGTGCAGGTGTTCGGTGGCCATGGCTACATCCGCGAACATGGCATGGAACAATATGTCCGTGATGCCCGCATCGCCCAGATCTATGAAGGCACCAACGGCATTCAGGCCCTTGATCTGGTGGGCCGCAAGATGCCCGCCCATGCCGGGCGCTACCTGCGCCAGCTGTTCCACCCCATCTCGGCCTATATTGAAAAGACCATCGACAAGGACGGCATGACGGAATTTGTCGAGCCGCTGGCCAAGGTTTTTGGCCGGCTGCAGCAGGCCACCGCCCAGGTGGCCCGCACCGGCATGGCCCGGCCCGATGAGGCCGGTGCGGCCGCCACGGATTATCTCCGGCTCATGGGCTTCACCGTGCTTGCCTATCTCTGGGCGCGCATGGCCGAGGTTTCCCTGCCCAGGCTGGAGAAGGATGATCCGGACGGCTTCTACAAGGCCAAGGTCATGACGGCGCGCTTCTTCATGGAACGCCTCTTGCCCCAGGCCACCGCCCATTTCCAGGCGGTGATGGCGGGCGGCAAGACCATGATGGCCTTCGAGGACGCAGCGTTCTGAGCAAAGGGCAGGGATTATGAACCTGTGGTTCCGCCTGCTCCGGGTTCTGGTGCAGGGTCTGTTGCGGGCGCGCGTTCCCTGGGATGCGCGCACGCGGCTCGACTTCCGGGTCTGGCCGCTCGACCTCGACCTCAACCTGCACATGACCAATGCGCGCTACATGGCGCTCATGGATCTGGGCCGCATGAACCTGATTTTGCAAACCGGGCTGGGCCGGCTGGTGGTCAAGGAACGCTGGGGGCCGGTCATTGCCTCGGCGCTGGTGCGTTTCCGCCGCCCGCTCCATCTCCTTGAGGCTTTCTCGCTCTCCACCCGGATCATCGGCTGGGATGAGAAGTGGATCTTCATCGAACACCGGCTGGAGCGGGGCGGCGATCTTATCTGCCATGCGCTGGTGAAGGGTCTGTTCATGTCGCCCAAGGGCGCGGTGCCGCCGGCGCGCATCGCCGAGGCGCTGGGCCATGATGGTGACTCACCGGTTCTGCCGGACTGGATCAGCGACTGGATGGCGGTGGAAGCCGCGCAAACCCGCTTCGGCGTGGTGAATGGAGGCGAGACATGACCACACTCAAGGGTAAGACCCTGTTCATCACCGGGGCCTCGCGCGGCATCGGCAGGGCTATTGCCCTGCGGGCAGCGCGTGATGGCGCCAGCATTGTGGTGGCGGCCAAGACCGAGACGGTCAACCCGCGCCTGCCCGGCACCATTCATTCCGCCGCCGCCGATATTGAGGCGGCCGGCGGCAAGGCCCTGCCGGTGGTGGTGGATGTGCGCGACGAAGACAGCATCAGGGCCGGGGTTGCCGCCGCCGTGGATCGTTTCGGCGGCATCGATATTGTCATTAATAATGCCAGCGCCATCAACCTCACCGCCACGGCGGATACGCCGATGCGCCGCTATGACCTGATGATGCAGGTCAACCAGCGCGGCACCTTCGCCGTCACCCAGGCCTGCCTGCCGCATCTGAAGAAGGCGGCGAACCCGCACATTCTCACCCTGTCGCCGCCGCCGTCCCTCGACCCCAAATGGTATGGCCCCCATGTTGCCTACACCATGTCCAAGATGGGCATGAGCCTGTGCGTGCTGGGCTGGGCCGCGGAATTCCGCGCCGCAGGCATCGCCGCCAATGCGCTGTGGCCGCGCACCATCATCGACACGGCAGCACTCGCCATGCTGGGCGGCGTCATCAAGCCCGAGCACTGCCGCACGCCGGACATCGTGGCCGATGCGGCCCATGCCATCCTCACCCGGCCCGCCCGCCACTGCACCGGCAATTTCTTCATTGATGAAGATGTGCTGGCCGAAGAGGGGGTGACTGACCTGTCGGCCTATGCCGTGGTGCCGGGGGCGAGACCCCTCACCGATCTGTTCGTGGAAGGCTTCGGCACGGTCTGACCGCCTCTTTGCCGCTGTCACTTTGGCGTGAGAGGGGGAACGGCGCGAGGCATGTCGCGTTGAGCCATGACACCCTCCTGCGGACAGCGCTTTCATGGCCCTCACCATCGGCAGTCTTCTGGCGCTCAGCTTTGTCATTTCGCTGCTGGCCCTGCTGTTTCTCATCTGGGCCATCAGCGGCGGCCAGCTCGATGTCGACCAGCGCGATGCTTATGTGATTTTCACGCCCGGCGAGGCCGCCTCGGCCGGGGCGCCGCCGGGAACAGAAACCGATCTTCCCCATCATTTCGATACCGAAAGGACGGGCATAGACCCGATATCGCGCCGCCCGGTCATGGTGCTGCTGGCCAGTGCCGTGTTCTGGCTGGTGCTGGGCTCATTTTTCGGCCTCCTCAGTTCTCTCAAGATGCACTGGTCGGATCTTCTCGACCAGTGGGCACCGCTCACCTTCGGGCGCCTGCGCACCCTCCATCTCAATCTCGTGGCCTATGGCTGGTCATCGCTCGGTGGCATTGCCGGGGTCCTGTGGCTGGTGCCACGCCTTTTCCACACGCCGCTGCGCCTGCCGCACCTGCCTGTGTGGGGCGCGCTATTCTGGAATGCCGGGCTGGCGGCCGGGGCGGTGGCCATTGCCGCAGGCTGGACCGATGGTCTGGAATGGCTGGAAATTCCCTGGCAGATTGACGGGCTGCTCGCCCTCGGCGGGGCGCTGTTCGCCCTTCCGCTCATCGTTTCGGCTCTGAATCGATCGGTCAACCACATCTATGTCTCGGGCTGGTATTTCATTGCCGCCCTGTGCTGGTTTCCGGTGCTCTTCATCATCGCCAATGTCCCCTATCTCCATTCCGGGGCTGAACAGGCAGCGGTGAATTGGTGGTTTGCCCATAATGTGCTGGGCCTGTGGCTGACACCGCTGGGGGTCGGCATCGCCTATTATTTCATCCCCAAGATCATCGGCAAACCCATTTACTCCTACAGCCTGTCGCTGGTCGGCTTCTGGGGGCTGGCCCTGTTCTACAGCCAGGTCGGCATTCATCATCTCATCGGCGGCCCGCTGCCCACCTGGCTGGTCAATGTCTCCATCGTTCATTCCGTCATGATGTTTCTGCCGGTCATCGCCGTGGCCGTGAACCAGCATGTGACGGTGGCCGACAATCTCTGGGCCCTGCGCTATTCAGTGCCGCTCCGCTTCATCTGGCTGGGCGCCCTCATGTATACGGCGGCTTCCCTGCAGGGCTCGGTGGAAGCCCTGCGCAGCGTCAACACCATCACCCATTTCACCCACTACACCGTGGGCCATGCCCACCTGGGGGTCTATGGCTTTGTCGCCTTTGTTCTGTTCGGATTCATCTATGAGGTGGGGCCGCGCCTGACCGGAAGGCCCTGGCCGTGGCCTCGCCTTATCCAGTTTCATTTCTGGCTGGTGGTGGTGGGCTTTGCCATCTATTTCGCCGCCCTCACCCTGGGCGGCTGGCTGCAGGGCAGGGCCATGCTCGACGCCCTGCGGCCCTTCTCCGACAGCGTCATTCTGCTCAAGCCCTATCTTGAAGCGCGCTCCCTGGGCGGGGCGCTGATGACGCTGGGCCATTTGGTTTTCGCCTTCCATGTGGCAGCCCTGTTCATGGGCCATGCCCCGCGCCGCGCGCCGGTGCCTGCATGAACCGGGTCTTTCCACTGGCCATCATTGCCCTGGCCATTCTGGCCTTCGCCACCCTTGTTCTGGTGGTGGCGCCGGGCCTGCAGGTGACAGCACTTGGCCCCACGCCGGGGCTTCGGCCCTACACGGCGCAGCAACTGCGTGGCCGTGCCCAATATGTGGGCCTCGGCTGTGTCTACTGCCACAGCCAGCAGCCGCGCAGCCTGGCCCAGGCGCCTGACGCTGCGCGCGGCTGGGGCCGGGCGGCGGTGGCATCCGATTATTACTACGATCGCCCCCACCTTCTGGGCACCATGCGCAGCGGCCCCGACCTGTTCAACATCGGTGTGCGCCTGCCCAGCCAGGGCTGGCATCTCACCCACCTCTATCAGCCGCGCGCCATTGCCCCCTGGTCCATCATGCCGGCCTATCCCTTCCTGTTTGAACACAAGGACAAGGCCGGGGCAGCCGATGTGGTGGTGGCCCTGCCGCCGCCATTCGCGCCGGGACGGGGGGTCATTGTCGCCCGGCCCGAGGCGCTGGATCTGGTGGCCTATCTGCAGGCGCTGAAACACACCGAGCCGGCACCCGCCGCATCACCCCGTGACGAAGGCTACACCCCGGCGGGAACACCGCCATGACGCCGCGCCGCCGACACCGTCCCAGCGATCATTTCGAACCCTATGAGGAAGAGCGCGGCATTCCCGCCCCCTTCTATCTCGCGGGCTTTGGCCTGCTGCTCTGGGGCGTGTCGGTTTTTATCATGGACAAGGCGCCGGTGCCGCAGTGGCTGGGCCCTGACGCAGGTGCGCCAGCCCGCCCGCCGGCCACCGTTGCCCCGCCCCTGGCACTGCGTCAGCCGATGCCCGATCTGGCCCGCGATCCCGCCGCCATGGCCATCATCATGCGTGGCACGGGTGCTGCCTGGGCCTGTGCCTCATGCCATGGCATGGCGGGCGAGGGAACGGCTGTGGTGCCGCGCCTGGCCGGCCTGTCGGCAGGCTACATCACCAAGCAGCTTGCCGACTTTGCCAGCGGCGCGCGCCCTCAGGACTCCATGAGCCTGGTGGCCAGGGCGCTTACCGACGATGAGCGCACCCGCCTCGGCCTTGCCTATGCCGCCATGGCCACGCCGCCAGTGGCCCACCCCCTGCCGGAGGGCGATGTGAAGCGCGGTGAACAGCTTGCCACGGCGGGTGATGACGGGCGGGGTCTTGTGGCCTGCTTCACCTGCCATGGCGACCGGGGCCTTGGCGTCGAGCCGGATTTTCCAGCGCTCGCCGGCCAGCCTGCCGCCTATCTCGACCAGCAGCTCATCCTGTGGTCGGCGGGCTTGCGTCATAACTCCCCCGAAACGATGATGAATGACATTGCCCGCAGCCTGTCGCCGGGGGACCGGCGGGCCGTGGCCGCCTATCTGGCCGGCCTTCCGCCGCCCGACCCGCGCATCCCTGCAAACTGACACCTGCCGATCAACCATTCCGGCTTCGGAATAGTTGTGCTGCTGACGCAGCGTAAGAGGATATTCACTGTAAGTTTGTCAGGTTCAGTGCGAGTCAACTGACAAAACGCCGGGCAGAACCCGCATTCATCCGTTAGGGGTTAAGGTAAATTGTAATTCGTTTTTTGCGCGCCTGCCCTGCAAGATTGCCTTGGGAATCCAAAAAACCGAATTTGCTCAACCTCTTCGCAAATTCTATCAACGCTGCTGCATTATAAGTATCTAATATACAGCGTTTTTCTTCCCTTGCCCGCTCTATAGCAAGGTGCAAACATTAGCACATGCTGTTGAGACAAGGGGCAATACTCCCCCGAAACGAACGGCAAAGCCGACCCCGCTGGCGGGCGGACCCATGGTGGACGCGGATGCGGGAGGTCGCATCTGAACTGGAGGGACACGGGTTATGGCAACGCTTTTTTCAGACGACTGGATGGTGGATTTCGGTAACGCCTGGAATGACGAAAAGGAGCTGGGCGACGCTCTCGCCAAGATCGGCTTCAATTCCGTCATCGGCTACGGCTTCGAGGGCGAAGACAAGCCGCGCGGTTTCATCAAGGTTGAGAATGGCTATGTCACGGGCGCTGGCGCCTATGACGGCTCGGCCATGAACTGGGACCTGCGGGCCTCTCCCGCCGATTGGGAGAAGTGGTGTGCCAACGGCATCGGCATGATGGCGCTTGGCCTCGCCTATACCGCCGGCAAGCTTAAGTTCAAGAGCGGTGACTATGGCGCGATGATCAAGAATCCCGCCATGGCTGGCCCGTTCATCAAGAGTTTCACAGTCATGGGGCGTGTGCCCCGCAGTTAGTCCCCGCCCTTGGCGTCGGGTGTGTGTGAGGGAGTAGGGTGGCCATGTTGTCGTTGGTCAAAAGGTTTGTTCCAACCTTTGCTGCCGCCGTCCTCGGCGGACTGACGGTGTGGGCATTGGGCGGGTCGGAGAAACCCGCCATTCCCACCATTACGACACCGGCTGCGGCACTGTTCGGCGCGCCCGCCGCCAATCTGGCTGAAGTGACCGAACTTCCTGCCGCGGCGCGCCTGCGCCTCGGCGGTTATGTGGAAGCGCGCAACAGCGTTCACCTCACCGCCCAGATGCCGGGCCGCGTCATCTATGTGGCCGGGCAGGAGGGCGAACACGTCTCGGCAGGCCAGCTGGTCGTGGCCCTGGACGATGAGGCCCTGCGCCCCGAATACCGCGCCGCCTGGGCCAATCTGGCCGGTGAGATGAGCGACACCACCAACGCCCAGACCCAGCTTTACAACAACATCTATGGCAGGCCTGCCTCACCGCTCGGCGGCCCCGGCTATGACGCCTATGAGCGCATGGCCGTGCCCTTCTATAACATGGCCCAGTCCATGTTCGGCGGCATGATGCCGGGCACCAGTGGCGCCAGTCCCTATGGCCCGATGATGACCACCGAGCAGCAGCGCCACAGCCCGTCCGCCATTTCCAATGCACGCGCCGACTATGAGCGCCGCCTGGCCGGCCTGGCTGGGGCGCAGTCGCGCATTGACAGCCTGGACGCCAAGGTCCGCGACTTCCGGGCCATCGCGCCCTGGCCGGCCGTCATCGTCAAGAAATACATCCACGCCGGCGACGTGGTGCAGCCCGGCCAGCCGCTGGTTGATCTCGCAACACCCGATGCGCTCAACTTCCGCATTGAGGTGCCGGTCTCGCAGATCAGCAATCTCAACCGCGGCGATCTTGTGCCCGTTTCCCTCAATGGTGAAAACCTCTGGGCCGAGGTGGGGCAGATCTTCCCCGTGGCCGATGGTGCCCAGCGCACTGTGACCGTGAAACTGGCCCTGCCGCCGGGCACCCGTGCCGCCCCTGGCATGTATGGCGTGGCCTGGCTGGCCCAGCCCGGCGGCGGCAGCCCGCAGGCCCTTGCCCCGGCTGTGCCTCAGGCCGCCATCGCCTATCGCGGCAGCCTGCCGGTGGCCTACACCGTCAATGCTCAGGGCATGGTGGAAATGCGCATCCTGCGCCTCGGCGACAGCCAGGGTGACCGGGTGGCGGTGCTCTCCGGCCTCAGCAAAGGTGAGCGCGTGGTGCTGAACCCGGCTCCCAGTCTCAAATCGGGCGAGGCCTACAGCCCCGCTCCCCTCATGCCTGAAATCGTGACCGGCAAACCGTAATGGCGGCAGCATCATGACCAGCGGTCCCAGCCAGCACGCCGATCCCGGAACAGCGGGCGCCTATTGTGCGCCGCCGCCCAGCCACAGTGGCATTTCCGGACGCATCGCCGCCTATTTCATCAAGTCGCCGCTGACACCGCTGCTGCTCATTGCCTTCTTCCTCATTGGCCTTCTGGGCACTGCCATCACCCCGCGCGAGGAAGATCCGCAGATCTCTGTCCCCATGGTTGACATTCTCGTTGCCTATCCGGGGGCGGGCGCCAATGAGGTGAGCAATCTTATCTCCGAGCCGCTGGAGCGGCTGATGTCGGAACTGTCCGGCGTCAAGCACGTCTATTCCGCTTCGCGCGACGGCATGGCCATGGTGACGGTGCGGTTCAACGTCGGCGAGGAAATGGAACCCTCGCTGGTCAAGCTCTATGACAAGCTTCAATCACACATGGACCTGATCCCCAAGGGGGTCATGCCGCCGCTGGTCAAGCCGAAGAGCATTGACGACGTGCCGGTGGTGACGGTGTCCCTGTCTTCCAGAGACATTGATCTGGTGCAGCTGCGCAAGCTTGGCCTTGATCTGCAGCAGCGCTTCAAGTCGCTGCCCGGCACCGGCCAGAGCTTTGTCACCGGCGGCAGTTTCGAACAGCTCAGGGTGGAGGTGGAACCGGCGCTGCTGGCCACCCACGGCCTGACCATGAGCCAGATTGCTCAGTCGCTGACCGCCGCCAACCAGCGGCTCAAGGCCGGTGACATTGTCGACGGCAATGCCTGGTTTGATGTCTATACCGGCGACTTCCTGAAATCCGCCGATGAAGTGGGCGAACTGGTGATCGCCACCGAGCAGGGCCGCCCCGTCTACCTGCGCGATGTGGCAAAGATCCACCACGGCGAGTCGGAGCAGAAATCCATTGTCACCGACACGGTGCGCACCGAAGACGGCGGCTTCACCACCAGTCCGGCCGTCACCGTGGCCGTGGCCAAGAAGCGCGGCACCAATGGCGTTACCGTGGCCGAAGACATTCTGACCGAACTGCACGCGGCCCGCGGCAGCCTCATTCCGGACAATGTCACGGTCACCGTGTCGCGCGACTATGGCGCCACCGCCAAGGACAAGGTCACCCACCTCATCCTGAAACTGTTCATCGTCTCGGCGCTGGTCACCATCCTCGCCCTTGTCGCCATGGGCTTCAGGCCGGCCCTCATCGTGCTCATCACCATTCCCGTGGTGCTGCTCATGTCGCTGGCGGTCGCCTATGTCTTCAATTTCACCATCAACCGCGTTTCCATGTTTGCCCTGGTCTTCGCCATCGGCATTCTGGTGGATGATGCCATTGTGGTGGTGGAGAACGTCTATCGCCGCTGGCTGGAATCGGGCCGCACCGACGATGTCATGACCGCCGAGGCCGTGGATGAGGTGGGCAATCCCACCATTCTTGCCACCTTCACCGTGGTGGCGGCCCTTCTGCCCATGGGCTTTGTGTCCGACATGATGGGCCCCTACATGCTGCCCATTCCGGTTCTGTCATCGGCGGCCATGGTGTTTTCGCTGCTGGCGGCCTTCGCCTTTGTGCCGTGGATTGCCGCGCGGCTGAAGCCCAGCATGAGCGCCCTGGAAAAGGCCGCCGAGCGCGAGCACCGCCAGAGCCACCACATTGCCCGCGCCTATGACGCGGTGGTGGGCCCCATCATGCGCTCGCGCCTGCTGGGCCGCCTCACCCTGCTCGGCATCATCCTGGCCATGCTGGCCGCCGTGGCGCTGTTTCCGTTCAAGGCCGTGGCCTTCAAGATGCTGCCCTATGACAACAAGTCGGAGCTGCAGATTGTTCTCGACATGCCGGAGGGGTCCGACCTCATTGCCACCGCCAATCTGATGAACCGCTTTGGCGAGGCGTTGCAGAAGATCCCGGAAGTCACCGCCTTCCAGACCTATTCCGGCTCCAACTCGCCCTTCAACTTCAATGGCCTGGTGCGCCATTACTTCATGCGCCAGCAGCCCTGGCAGGGCGACATTGCCGTGCAACTGCTCGACAAGGCCGAACGCCACCGCACCAGCCATGAGGTGGCCATGCAGATCCGCTCCATCGTGGCGCCCATGGCCGAGGCCGCCGGCGCGCGCGTGGTGGTGGCCGAAGCCCCGCCCGGACCGCCGGTGCTTGCCCCCGTGGTGGCTGAAATTTATGGCCCCACGCCGGAAAGCCGCCGCCAGATGGCCCATGACATGCTGGCCATGATGAAGAAGACGCCCGACCTTGTTGACATCAACACCTTCATGGAAGGGCCGCACAGCCGCATCACCTTCAAGGCCGACCGCCAGCGTGCCAGCATGTATGGCGTGGCCCTGGCCGACATCAACCGCGAGGTGTTGATGGCCACCGGCGGCTTCGAGGCGGGCCCCCTCAAGAGTGAGCGCAACCTCGAACAGGCGGTCATCGTTCTGCAGGCCCCGCTCACCACCCGTGTCAATCTCGGCAATCTTCTGGAGCTGCCTGTGCGCGCCGCCAATGGCACCTCCGTGCCGCTGGGCGAGCTTGGCCGCTTCGAGGTCGAACAGGTGGGTGAACCCATCTACCACAAGGACCTGCGTGCCGTTGAATATGTCACCGCCGACGTGGTGGGCAGAATGGGTGCCCCCCTTTATGGCATGCTGGGCGTGGAAAGAGCGCTCACGGACTACACCGCCCCCGACGGCCACTCGGTTTCCGGGCATTTCTTCTCGCGCCCCGCCGAAACCAACATCTCCGGCTTCAAGTGGGACGGTGAATGGGAAGTCACCTATGTCACCTTCCGCGACATGGGCCTGGCCTTCATGGCCGCGCTGGTTCTCATTTACATTCTGGTGGTGGCCGAGTTCCGCAGCTTCCTGCTGCCGCTCATTGTCATGGCCCCCATTCCGCTAACCCTCATCGGCATTGTTCCCGGTCATTGGCTGCTCGGGGCCGACTTCACCGCCACCTCGATGATCGGCTTCATCGCGCTGGCCGGCATCATCGTGCGCAACTCCATCCTGCTGGTGGAATTCGCCCGTGCCAAGGTGGCCGAGGGCATGGCGGTGAAGGACGCAATCACGCTGGCCGCGCAGGTTCGTCTGCGCCCCATTCTCATCACCGCGCTGGCGCTGGTCATCGGTTCCATGGTGCTGCTGTCCGACCCCATCTTCCAGGGCATGGCGGTGTCGCTGCTGTTCGGCTCGCTGGTGGCCACTTTCCTCACTCTGGTGGTGATCCCGCTCGGCTGCATTTCGGCTCACCGTTTCGTTGCCCCGCCGCCCGCCCCCGCCGGTGGCCCCGGTTTCGGCGGCCCCGTGCCGCCTGTGCCGCCCGTGACCCCCTCAGGCAGCCACGGCGAAGCGCCGGTGCCTGCGGCCCGCCCGCCGCGTCTGACCAGAAAGACCGAAGCGGTGGATGCCCCACCGGCTGCCGCCCCGGTGATGCCGGAATCTTCCGGCCGTCCGCCGCGTCTGATGAAGAAGGCTGAGGCCGTAGCGGAAGCCGCTGTCGCAGCGCCGGTGGTCAGCGGGCCGGAAGTGTTGGCCCGTCCGCCGCGCCTGAAGAAAAAGAGCGAGAGCGAAGAACCGTCCCTGCCGCTGAACGACGGCGCGCGCGATCCCGGCGACAGCGAGGAGCAACCCACATGACGAGGAGTAACGCCATGCTTGTGCGTCTGGCCTGTGCGGTCTTCATGACGGCGGCGGTGTCGGTTCCGGCGCGCGCCGCCACCTTTGGGGAATTGAGCGCAGGCCCCGGTGCCGCCACCACCATGAACCCGGCCGTCATGCCCGGCCCCTATGCCATGCCGCCCATGGGCCAGATGTCCGGCGGCCAGATGCCCGGCGGCCAGATGTCCGGCGGCCAGATGCCCGGCGGCCAGGGCTTTGGCGGGCCGGAGGGGGTGTTTCCGGGTGCGCTTGACCAGCCGCCGCAGCTGATGATTCCTGCCTATCAGGCCAATCCGCGCGCCTTCATGCCCATCAGTCCCAACGGCGATCAGCCGACTGGTCAGCTTCAGCTCTGGAGCTTCGGCCAGATGAACACGGCAACCGACCCCTTCAATCCCTGGGGTCTCAGCACACCCGACATGTTTGTGCCATGGGGAACGCCGCTTTCCGGCTGGACCAATGCACAAACCTGGAATTGGTGGCGGGAGCGTTCCGGCGCCCTGCCGCGCAACTGGTGAAAGTCCAGCGAGCTTTTAACCGGAGGAAAACAGGAGGGTTCAATGCGTCATCTTCCGCTTCTCGTCAGTGCTTCTTTGATTGCCTTTGCCTCTGCCGCTGCAGCACAGCAGGCAGCGCCGCCGCCGCCCGGCCCCTATGGCCAGGCCCAGGTTGCGCCTGCCGCGCCGGCTGCGCCGGCTGCCGGTGCTGAAGTGGCGGCTCCCGCTGCGCCGGCTCCGGCTCCGGGCTGGGGCGCTCCGCCGCCGCCGGCTGCCTGGGGTGCGCCGCCCCCGCCGCCCTATGGCTATGCGCCCTACGGTGGCTATGGCTATGCGCCCTATGGTGGCTATGGCTATCCGGGCTACGGCTATGGCCCCTACGGCTACGGCTACAATGACTACTATGGCCGTGGTTACGGCTATGGCCGGGGTAACGGCCGTGGCCGCATGACCGGCAACTTCTCCTTCGGTGGCGATGCCGACATGGATGGCAACGGCTGGGGCAACGGCTGGGGCAACAACAACGGCCGCGGCTGGTGGCCGGGCAATTGGTAATCGACCGGGCGGAGATCAATCCTGGTCTCCGCCCTCCTTGTTCAAACATGAGGTGTGTAATGAAGAAGTATCTCCTTGCGGCCGTTGCGGTCATGGCCATGCCGGTCATGGTTCACGCCGCTGACTCCAATGCGCCCGCCCCCGGCATGGCTCCGGCCCCGGCGGCGACCGATTGCTGGAACAACCCGCCGCAGCCCATGGGTCCGCCCCCGGGCTGGGATCAGCCGCCTCCGGGCTGGGATCAGCCCCCCGGCTGGGGCCAGCAGGGCATGTCTGGCATGTCCGGCATGTCCGGCATGCAGGGTATGTCGGGAATGTCCGGCATGCAGGGAATGAGCGGCATGTCCGGCATGCAGGGCAACCAGGCTCCGGCCCAGGCCGCGCCTGCGGCCCCGCCCGCCTATGGCGCCTATCCGCCGCCGCCCCCGCCGCCGCCCTATGGCTACGGCTATGGCCCCTATGGCTATCCGGGCTACGGCTACAACGGCTACAATGACTACTATGGCCGTGGTTATGGCAGCGGCCGTGGTTCGGGCCGTGGCAACATGCGTGGCAACTTCTCCTTCGGCGGTGACGCCGACATGGATGGCCGCAGCTGGGGCAATGGCTGGGGCAACAACAGCGGCCGCGGCTGGGGTCCGGGCTGGTAAGCATCACCTTGCGGGCGCGGCACCATCACCAGCCGCGCCCGGATCATCCTGAAAAGGAGGAGTGTGCATGAAACACATCAGCAAGATTCTCGCTGCCACGGCGCTTGCCGTCACCCTGCTGTCGCCGGGCACTGCCCAGGCCCAGTGGTGGGGTGGCAATCCGTGGTATGGCGGTGGCCCCTATGGCGCCGGCCCCTGGGGCCCGGACTATGGCGGCTATGGCTATGGCAACGGCTATGGCCGGGGTTATGGCCGTGGTCTTGGCCGCCTGAATTTTTCCGCCGACCTGTCGGGCTGGGGCAACGGCCTTGGCAACGGCTGGGGCAGCCCCTGGAACAGCTGGGGCGGCAGCCCGTGGGGTGGCAGCCCGTGGGGTGGCAGCCCCTGGGGCGGCAGCCCGTGGGGCGGTGGTCCCTGGGGTGGCGGTCCCGGCATGAGCCCCTTTGGTGGCTTTCCGGGCGGCGGCTTTCCCGGCATGAGCCCCTGGGGCGGTGGCCCGTGGGGCGGATCGCCCTTCAGCTGGTAACGTAACGCATCATCCGTGGGCGGAGGAAACCTCCGCCCGCGCCATAATCGGGGAGAAACGCCATGATCCATCGCATTGCCATTGGCCTGTTCTATGCCGCGCTGTTTTTCATTCTTGGCGCCTGGCTGGGTCCGGAAAAGAGTGATCTTGCCCGCTGGTGGAACGGCGGCACAGCGGTGGCCCATAGCGGCTGGACCACAGCCACGGGCTGGTTTGGCAGCAAACCTGTCACGGGCGGCATGACGGCCGACACGTCGCCGGCGCCCGAAGCCGTTTCAACCCTGTCGCAGGCGCCCTCGGCCCCGCCCTTTGCCACTCTGGCTGCCGCCCGCGCGGCCTATGCCAAGGGCGACATCGACACCGCCATCTCCATCTATGACGCGCTGCAGCGCGCCGAGCCCGGCAACCTCGCCGCTCGTGGTGAAATGGCCAATGTGCTGTTCAATGTCGGCCGCCTGCAGGAGGCTGCGGAAATATACTTCACCGTTGCCACCCAGTGGCTGGCCCAGGGCGAAAGGGACAAGGCGCGCGCTCTTGAACCGGCCATCCGCCGCGGCAGCCCATCCCATGCCGACGAATTGAACCGCCTTCTTGGCGTGAAGTAGGCACTTCAGGAGAAGGACGGGGGAAATGGTCCAGGAAGTTCATGAGATTCATCGCGGTGACCGCGTCATGCAGGAGGCGGAGAAGAAAAACGCCGCCAAGACGCTGGAGCCGCCGGAATTCAAGGACAGCCGGGGCTATCATCCCTCGGCCTATCGTCGGCCCGAATATCTCGAGTATCTCGAGAAGGCCACCCTGGCCATGCGCACCATCCGGCTTGTCGTCTATGTCGGCATGGCCGGTTTCGTCCTGCTGTCGGCCTATGGCTTCTTCCTCATCTACAAGCTCACCAATGACATGCACAAAATGGTCGAGCAATCGGTGGTGATGAGCCAGCAGATGCAGGCCATGACCCGCATCATGACCAATCTCGACGGCTCGGTGGCCGGGCTGGACACCAGTGTCACCGATATGAAGAAGTCGGTTTCCACCATGAACGGCTCCCTCAACACCGTGTCGACCCAGCTTGGCCAGATGGGCAACACCGTGGCGCTGATGCAGCATTCGGCCCGCAATCTCGATCAGAGCATCGGCCCGGCCATGGGCACCTTCAACCGCATGGTGCCGTTCAACTGGATGGGCAGCCAGTATAACGGTGCCCCGCCCTATGCCCCGCCGGTCACCATGCCGCAGCAGCCGGCACCGCAGCGCTGAGCCGTCAGCCCAGCACCACCAGCAGGTCCTTGGCGTCGATGAGGTCGCCAACCTTGACCAGCACTTCCTTGACCGTGCCGGCCCGGTCGGCGTGCAGGGCCGCTTCCATTTTCATGGCCTCGATGGACACCAGCACATCGCCCGCCTTGATGGTCTGGCCCGGCTGAACCGCCACCGCCGAGATGACCCCCGGCATGGGCGCTCCCACCTGCGTGTCATCGCCCGGCGTCACCTTGCGCCTCACCCGCGCGCCCTTGGCGCCATGCGCCCGGTCCGGCACCTTGATGCGGCGCGGCTGGCCGTTCAGTTCGAAGAACACGGTGACCATGCCTTCCTCGTCGGCTTCGCCCACCGCAAGGCAGCGGATCACCAGCGTCTTGCCGCGCTCCATCTCGACGAAGATTTCCTCCTCCGGCGCCAGACCGTAGAAATAAACCGGAGTGGGCAGGATGGCGACGGGGCCATAGGCCTCGCTGGCGGCGGCAAAATCGCTGAACACCTTGGGATACATGAGCCACGAGGCAAACTCGCGGTCGGAAAGGGCGCGCTCCAGCTTGCCTTCAATGTCCGTGCGCAGGGCGGCAAGGTCGGCGGGCTTGATGAGGGCACCGGGCCGCTCGGTGATGGGCCTGGCCCCCTTCAGCGCCTTTTTCTGCAAGGCCCCAGGCCAGCCGCCCGGCGGTTGCCCCAGATCACCCCGCAGCATGGATATGACGGACTCGGGGAAGGCCACATCGCGGGCCGGGTCTTCAACCTCCGCCACGCTCAGGTCCTGGCTCACCATCATCAGCGCCATGTCGCCCACCACCTTGGACGAGGGCGTCACCTTCACAATGTCGCCGAACATGCGGTTCACATCGGCATAGGCCTGCGCCACCTCATGCCAGCGCATCTCCAGACCCAGCGCGCGCGCCTGCTCCTTGAGATTGGTGAACTGCCCCCCCGGCATCTCATGGAGATAGACTTCCGATGCCGGACTCTTCAGGTCGCTTTCAAAGGCGGCATATTGATTGCGCACCGCCTCCCAATAGAAGGAAATCTTCCTGATCCAGCTGGGGTCAAGTCCGCTGTCGCGCTCTGTGCCCGACAGCGCCTCCACAATGGAGCCAAGGCAGGGCTGGGCGGTGGTGCCGGACAGGGCGTCCATGGCGCCGTCCACCGCATCGGCCCCGGCCTCCACCGCCGCCAGCACCGTGGCCCCGGCAATGCCTGATGTGTCATGGGTGTGGAAATGCAGCGGCAGGTCAGTGGCCTCGCGCAACGCCTTGAACAGCACCCGCGCCGCCGCGGGCTTCAAAAGCCCCGCCATGTCCTTCACCGCAATGATGTGGGCGCCCGCCTGCTCCAGCTCGCGCGCCAGAGCGACGTAATATTTGAGATCATATTTGGCGCGGGCGGGATCGAGAATGTCGCCCGTGTAGCACATGGCGGCTTCGCACAGCTTGCCCGCCTTGTTCACCGCCTCCATGGCAATGCGCATGTTGTCCACCCAGTTCAGGCAGTCAAACACGCGGAACAGGTCCACCCCTTCGCGCGCCGCCTGGGCCACGAAATACTGCACCACATTGTCGGCGTAGTTTGTGTAGCCCACGCCATTGGCGCCGCGCAGCAGCATCTGCAGAAGCAGGTTGGGGGCGGCCTCGCGGATGGCCGACAGCCGTTCCCACGGGTCTTCGGTGAGAAAGCGCATGGCCACGTCAAAGGTGGCGCCGCCCCAGCATTCGAGCGACAGAAGCTGGGGCAGGGCACGCGCATAGGTGCCGGCAATGGCGGCAATGTCGGCGCTGCGCATGCGCGTGGCCAGAAGCGACTGGTGGGCATCACGCATGGTGGTGTCGGTGATCAGCACGCGCCGCTCAGCCCGCATCCAGCGGGCGAAGGCCTGCGGCCCGTCGCGGTCCAGCCGCTGTTTCGTTCCCTCGGGAACGGCGCCGCCATGGAACGGCACGCGCGGGCTGGCGGCGTGGGGGTTTGGTCTGGCCCGGCCCTTGGCTTCGGGATGGCCGTTCACCGTCACATCGGCCAGATAGTTCATCAGCTTGGTGGCGCGGTCGCGGCGCTTCACCTGATGAAACAGTTCCGGCGTTTCGTCGATGAAGCGCGTGGTGTAATCGGCGGCAATGAAGGAAGCATGGCCGATGATGGCTTCCAGAAAGGTGAGATTGGTGGCCACCCCGCGGATGCGGAATTCGCGGAGCGCCCGGTCCATGCGGGCAATGGCCTCCTCCGGCGTCGGTGCCCAGGCGGTGACTTTCTCCAGCAGCGGGTCATAGAAGCGGGTGATGACGGCACCCGAATAGGCCGTGCCGCCATCCAGCCTAATGCCAAAGCCGGTGGCGCCGCGATAGGCGGTGATGCGGCCGTAGTCGGGAATGAAATTCTGTTCCGGGTCTTCGGTGGTGATGCGGCATTGCAGGGCGTGGCCGTTCAGCTCGATGTCCTTCTGCGCCGGAACGCCGGATTGCGGGGTGCCGATCTTCGCACCCTGCACCAGCCGGATCTGCGCCTTCACAATGTCGATGCCGGTCACTTCCTCGGTCACCGTGTGTTCCACCTGAATGCGCGGATTGACCTCGATGAAATAGAACGCCCCGGTATCGGCATTCATCAGGAACTCCACCGTGCCCGCCGCCACGTAACCCACAGCGCGGGCAAGCTTCATGGCATGGTCGCACACCTCATCGCGCTGGGCGGCGGTGAGAAAGGGGGCCGGTGCCCGCTCCACGACCTTCTGATTGCGGCGCTGAATGGAACAGTCGCGCTCGAACAGATGCACCACCTGGCCATGCCGGTCGCCCAGAATCTGCACTTCGATGTGGCGCGCCCGCTCCACCAGCTTTTCCAGATAGACCTCATCCTTGCCGAAGGCGGCCTTGGCCTCGCGCTTGCCTTCCGTCACCTCGCGGTCAAGGTCGGCCTCGCTGCGGATGACGCGCATGCCGCGCCCGCCGCCGCCCCAGCTTGCCTTCAGCATCACCGGATAGCCCACCGCACGGGCCAGCGTCTTCACTGTGGCCATGTCCTCCGGCAACGGCCCCGTGACCGGCACCACCGGCACCTTCACCTCCTCGGCCAGATTGCGCGCCGCCACCTTGTTGCCCAGGCGGCGCATGGTGTCGGGCGAGGGGCCGATGAAGGTCAGCCCCGCTTCGGCGCAGGCTTCGGCAAATTCCGGACTTTCCGACAGCAGGCCATAGCCGGGGTGAATGGCGTCTGCCCCGGACAGTTTCGCCACCCGCAGGATTTCCGGGATCGACAGATAGGATTCAATCGGCCCCATGTCGCGGGCCAGATGGGCCCCGCGCCCCACCTGATAGCTTTCATCGGCCTTGAAGCGGTGCAACGCCAGCTTGTCTTCCTCGGCCCATATGGCCACGGTTTTGAGACCGAGTTCATTGGCCGCGCGGAACACGCGGATGGCAATCTCGGAGCGGTTGGCGACAAGGATCTTGCTGATCGGCACGAGGGGTCTCCGGACGCATCAGGCGAAAGTCTAGGGTGATGTTTGCCGGGGGTAACGCGGGCCGTCAATCGGCAGTCATTCTTTGCGACGCATTTCTGCCAAATACGCCGTGAAGCAACAGGGCGAGTGTGAATTTACCGTTTTCCTGCCCCGACGGTGCGTTGACGCCTTTGCATCTTCGGTAATAGGCTTTTGTCCGCGCAGCGAGCAAAAGCGCAGATCAAGTCCAACCGGAGGGACACCCATGAAGAAACTCATTGCCGTCTCCACCCTTGCCCTGGCGCTGGCGGCCTTCGCCGGCGCGGCATCAGCCGCTGATTGCGGAAAGGTCACCATTGCCAGCATGAACTGGCAGTCGGCCGAAGTGCTGGCCAATATCGACAAGATCATTCTCAACGCCGGTTACGGCTGTGATGCTGAAATCATCCAGGGCGACACGGTGCCCACCCTCACCTCCATGGTGGAAAAGGGCCAGCCCGACATTGCCCCCGAAGGTTGGGTGGAAATGGTCGCCGACGTGATGAAGCGCGGCGTGGAAGAGAAGAAGATCGTCACCGCCGGTCATGTGCTGACCGATGGCGGTGTGCAGGGCTGGTGGGTGCCGAAATATCTGATCGACGCCAACCCCGGGATCAAGACCATCGACGATGCCCTGAAGCATCCCGAACTCTTCCCCGCCCCGGAAGATCCCAAGAAGGGTGCCGTGACCAATGGTCCGGCGGGCTGGGGCGGCACCAAGGTGACGAGCCAGTTGTTCAAGGCCTATGAAGCCGAAAAGGCGGGCTTCGTTCTGGTCGATCCGGGTTCGGCGGCGGGTCTCGATGGCTCCATCGCCAAGGCCTATGAGCGCAAGCAGGGCTGGATGGGTTATTACTGGGAGCCGACGGCCCTTCTCGGCAAATACGAGATGGTGAAGCTTGATTTCGGCGTGCCCAACGACCCGGTGGAATGGAAGCGCTGCAACGCCGACGACAAGTGCCCCGATCCCAAGAAGAATGCCTGGGCCAAGGAGAATGTCGACACGGTGGTGACGCAGGCCTTCGCCGAACGCGCCGGTCCGGTCATGGACTATCTCAAGACCCGCAGCTGGGGCAACGCCACGGTCAACAAGCTTCTGGCCTGGATGACCGACAACCAGGCCACCGGCGAGGATGGTGCCAAGTACTTCCTCAAGAACAGCCCGGACATCTGGACCAAGTGGGTTCCGGCTGATGTGGCTGAGAAGGTCAAGAAGGCGGTTGAATAGGCCGCACTGATCCCTCATGCTTCTTGCGAGGCGGCGGCAAACCCGCCGCCTCTATTCCTTGGCGCACGGGAGAGCTCTCATGGAATGGCTGTCGAAATTTCCAAACCTCAGTGACGACACTCTGCGGGTGGTGAAACAGACCATTGATGAATCCTTCCGCGCCTTCACCCGTGCCTATGGCGAAGGCATTGAGGCCTTCTTCAACCCGCTCAAGCAGTTTCTCATCGCCTCGGAACAGGTGATGATTTCCACCCCCTGGCCGCTGGTGCTGCTGGCCGTGGGCCTCATTGCCTGGTTTGCCAGCCGCAACTGGAAGATCGTCGCCGGCACCATCGCCACGCTGCTCATTATCGGCCTGTTTGACATGTGGGATGATACCATGCGCACCATCTCCATGATCTTCGTGTGCACGCTGCTCTCCATCCTCATCGGCGTGCCCATCGGCATTGCCATGTCGCGGTCAAACCGCCTGCAATCCATCATCAACCCCGTGCTGGATGTGATGCAGACCATGCCCAGCTTCGTCTATCTCATTCCCGTGGTCATGCTGCTGGGCATCGGCAAGGTGCCGGGCCTCATCGCGGTGGTGATCTATGCCCTGCCGCCCATGATCCGCCTTACCAACCTTGGCATCCGTCTGGTCGATCACGAGGTGATCGAGGCGGCGGATGCCTTCGGTTCCTCGCCCTGGCAGAGGCTGAAGAATGTCCAGATTCCTCTGGCGCTGCCCACCATCATGGCGGGCATCAACCAGACCATCATGATGGCCCTGTCCATGGTGGTCATCGCCTCCATGATCGGCGTGGCGGGCCTGGGCCAGCCGGTGCTGCGCGCCATCAACAACCAGTATTTCGCTCTGGGCGTTTTCAACGGCCTGGCCATTGTCGGCATTGCCATCATCTTTGACCGCGTCAGCCAGGCCTTTGGCCGCCGCTTGCAGAAGCATCGGGAAGTGGTTCATGGCTGACGCCCCCGCCATTGAGATCAGATCGCTCTACAAGATCTTTGGCCCGCACGCGCATCAGCATGTGGCAGCGGTCAAGGACGGCATGAGCAAGACCGAGCTCAACCATCAAACCGGTCACGTGCTGGGCCTGAAGGACATCAACATTGCCATGCCCGGCGGTTCCATTCAGGTCATCATGGGCCTGTCGGGATCGGGCAAGTCCACCCTCATCCGCCACATTAACCGCCTCATTGACCCCACGGCGGGCGAGGTGCTGGTGGGCGGCGTTGATGTGGTGAAGATGGGCAGCGATGAATTGCGCGAGTTTCGCCGCCATCAGACCGCCATGGTGTTTCAGAAATTCGCCCTGCTGCCGCACCGCACCGTGCTCGACAACACCGTCTATGGGCTGGAAATCCAGGGCCTGCCGCGCGCCACGCAGGTGGCCGCTGCCATGCGCTGGATCGAGCGCGTCGGCCTCAAGGGCTTTGAAGGCAAATATCCCAACCAGCTCTCGGGCGGCATGCAGCAGCGCGTTGGTCTGGCCCGCGCGCTCACCAATGATGCCCCCATTCTGCTCATGGACGAGGCCTTCTCGGCCCTTGATCCCCTGATCCGCATGGACATGCAGAGCGTGCTTCTCGATCTGCAGAAGGAAATCCGCAAGACCATCGTGTTCATCACCCATGATCTTGACGAGGCGCTCCGCCTCGGTGACCGCATTGCCATCCTGCGCGACGGCGAGGTGATCCAGCAGGGCACAGGCCAGCAGATCGTGCTCAATCCGGCCGATGATTACATCGCCAAATTTGTCCGCGAAGTGAACCGGGGCCGGGTGGTGGAGGTGGTGTCGGTGATGACGCCGGGCGGCGAAGCGCCGAAGGGCGCCATCACGCTGGCCCCCCTCGACACGCTGGAGCAGGCGGCCCGGCGGCTTTCGGAAAGCACGGTCAAGACGGCACGCGTGGCCGGTGCCGATGGCGCCACGCTGGGAACCGTGAAGCTGGAGGCCATTGTCGCCGCCATGGTGAAACCGGTGGACTGAACGGCCTGGCGGCGCGGGCGGGAAGTTCGTGACGCGGGCCCCGGTGCTGGCTATGCTGAACCGGCAACACCGGGGGGTGGCCATGATATCACGCAAGACAATGGCGGCTGTGCTGTGGACGCTGACTGCCTGTGGCAGCGCATGGGCTGAAAATGCCGCCAGACAGCCCGCCCCGCCGCCCATTGCCACCGCACCGCCGGAAATGGCCGCCGTGCTCGATGGCCGCTATGGCACGGATTGCGCGGCCCTTGATCTCAACACCTGGCGTCATCCCGTCCGCACCGTGCTGGAGAACCGGCCCGAGGTCCATCTGCAATGGGGTTTGCTTTGCCAGAGGCGAACCTATCCGGTTTTCGGTGTTGATTTTGATCTCGATCCGCAGGGCGAGACCGATCGCTTCTTTCATCCGCTGTTTCACGATCTGCTGCAGGCCAATGGCTGGTGGACCTATACGCTGGTTGCCGCGCGCGATGGCCTCACCATCACCGTGTCCGGTTCCCGCAAGGGCGACATGGCCATCCACTATGGCGAGATCACTGAAGCGCCCTAGAGCCGCCTGCCTTTTGCCGCCAGCGGCAAGAGGCAGAAAGGGGCCAGCCGACCATGAGCGAGAGCGGACGTTTGGACGATCAAAACGCTTGCCACTCCCGCATTGTGCTTCAGGCCCGTGAGGGCGCAGACAGTCGTGGGCCGGGCCGGAAATAAAAGGTCAGCGCCACGGCCAGGAAACCAAGGTAGACCAGAACCTCACCCAGGCTGGCGTGATCACGATAGCCCATAAGGCCGTTGAGCATGGCACCCGGCAGACCATCGGCAGGCAGATGACCGCGCAGGTCATAGGCCGCCTGTGGCAGAACCGTCCACAGCCCCAGTTCGGAGAATTCATGGATGGCGGTGGCGATCAGCCCCGCTGCCACCACAATGATGAAGGCCCCCGTCCAGCGGAAGAAGCGGCGCAGATCAAGAACCAGGCTGCCGCGGTAGAGCGCGGCTCCCAGGGCCAGGGCCAGGGCCAGACCAAGCACCGCCCCGGTCAGCACGGGGAGGCCGTTGTCCTGCTGCATCATGGCCGTCAGGAAAAAGGCTGATTCCAGCCCCTCGCGCACCACGGCGAGGAACACCAGCGCCACCAGCGGCCAGAGAGCCGCATGATCGCGCACGCGCGCCTCCACCTGCTGGGCAAGGTCGGTCTTGAGTTGGCGTGCCGCGCGCCGCATCCAGAACACCATGCTGATGAGCAGGCCCGCCGCCACCAGACTGACCACGCCTTCAAACAGGGCATAGCGTTCTTCCGGGAATTCAGCGGCAACCAGCCGCAGGCCTGTACCCGCCAGCAGCGACACCGCCACCGCAAGGCCGGCCCCCACCCAGACGGCGGGAAGCCAGTTATGCCGCCCGGTACGGGTGAGATATCCCGCAATAATGCCGGTGATGAGAGCGGCTTCCAGCCCTTCACGGACCATGATGAGAAAGGCTGCCAGCACGCGGACCTCCTGTGGCAATGACGGGCGCAGCCTCCTATAGCCGACAAAATTAGTCAATTAATGAGCGGTCACAATTGCGGCATCACCAACTGGAAAGCTTCTTGCCTGTTCAGGCAAGTGAAAAGCTGGTGACCAGGGATGGTTTGGCGTCTTATCCGCTAAGCTGTTGTATGTGAACGGTAATAATTTCCCATCTGTCTGGCATCAGGCTTGCAAATGCCCCTTTAACAATAATTAACAACGGCAGAACCGGAAAGCGGACTGCCAGGAGGAGGAACGGCCGAGATGCGCGAGACCTTTTATGATGTCATGCGGCGACAGGGAATCTCCCGGCGCAGCTTCCTGAAATTCTGCAGCCTCACCGCGGCCTCCCTGGGCCTGGGGCCGGAATTTGCCCCAACCATTGCCCACGCCATGGAGACGAAGCCCCGCCTGCCGGTGTTGTGGCTGCACGGGCTTGAATGCACCTGCTGTTCGGAAAGCTTCATCCGCTCGGCCCATCCGCTGGTCAAGGATGTGGTGCTGTCCATGCTGTCGCTCGACTATGACGACACCATCATGGCCTCGGCGGGCGGCGCGGCGGAAGCCATCGTCACCGAGATCGTCGAGAAATACAAAGGCAACTACATCCTCGCGGTGGAGGGCAATCCGCCGCTCAATGAAGATGGCATGTTCTGCATCATCGGCGGCAAGCCCTTTGTGGAGCAACTGCGCTATGCCGCTTCCAACGCCAAGGCCATCGTCTCCTGGGGGTCCTGCGCCTCCTGGGGCTGTGTGCAGGCGGCCCGCCCCAACCCCACCCGCGCCACGCCGGTGCATCAGGTCATCACCGACAAGCCCATCATCAAGGTGCCGGGCTGCCCGCCCATCGCCGAGGTGATGACGGCGGTCATCACCTATATCCTCACCTTCGAGAAATTCCCGGAGCTTGACCGTCAGGGTCGGCCCAAGATGTTCTACAGCCAGCGCATTCACGACAAGTGCTACCGCCGCCCCCACTTTGACGCCGGCCAGTTTGTCGAAAGCTGGGACGACGAAGGCGCGCGCAAGGGTTATTGCCTCTACAAGATGGGCTGCAAGGGCCCCACCACCTACAATGCCTGTTCCACCGTGCGCTGGAACGGCGGCATCTCCTTCCCCATCCAGTCGGGCCATGGCTGCATCGGCTGTTCCGAGGACGGCTTCTGGGACAAGGGCGGCTTCTATGACCGCCTCACCGACATTCATCAGTTTGGCATTGAGGCCAACGCCGACCAGGTTGGCAAGGCCGCCGTCGGTGTTGTGGGTGCGGCGGTTGCCGCCCATGCCGCCGTGACCGCGCTGAAGCGCGCCCGTGATGCAGGAGACAAGTCATGACCGTCCAGACGCCCAACGGCTTCACCCTCGACACCGCCGGCAAGCGTGTCGTCGTCGATCCCGTCACCCGCATCGAAGGCCATATGCGCTGCGAGGTGAACGTCAACGATCAGAACGTCATCACCAATGCCGTTTCCACCGGCACCATGTGGCGCGGGCTTGAGGTGATCCTCAAGGGCCGCGACCCGCGCGACGCCTGGGCTTTCGTGCAGCGCATCTGCGGCGTCTGCACCGGCACCCATGCGCTCACCTCGGTGCGCGCGGTTGAAGATGCCCTTGGTATCACCATCCCGGAGAACGCCAACTCCATCCGCAACATCATGCAGCTCTGCCTGCAGGTGCATGACCATCTGGTGCATTTCTACCACCTGCACGCCCTCGATTGGGTCAACCCGGTCAACGCGCTGAAGGCCGATCCCAATGCCACCAGCCAGTTGCAGCAGCAAGTCTCGCCCAGCCATCCGAAGTCATCGCCCGGTTATTTCCGCGATGTGCAGAACCGGCTGAAGGCCTTTGTGGAATCGGGCCAGCTTGGCCCCTTCAAGAACGGCTACTGGACCAACCCGGCCTATCTGTTGCCGCCGGAGGCCGATCTCATGGCCGTCACCCATTATCTGGAGGCTCTCGACTTCCAGAAGGACATCATGAAGATCCGCACCGTCTTCGGCGGCAAGGATCCGCACCCCAACTGGATTGTCGGCGGTGTGCCCTGCGCCATCAACATTGATGGCGTGGGTTCGGTGGGCGCCATCAACATGGAGCGCCTCAACCTGGTGTCCTCCATCATCAATGACAGCATAACCTTCGTGAACAATGTCTATATTCCCGACATTGTCGCCATCGGCTCGCTCTACAAGGGCTGGCTCTATGGCGGCGGCCTGTCGTCGCAGGCGGTGCTGGCCTATGGCGACATTCCCGACAAGGCCAATGACTACACTGCCGCCAATCTGATGATGCCGCACGGCGCCATCATCAACGGCAATCTCAAGGAAGTGCACGAGGTGGACCTGCGCGACCCCGAGCAGATCCAGGAATTCGTGCCCCACTCCTGGTATGCCTATGCCGATGAGAAGAAGGGCCTGCATCCCTGGGATGGCGTCACCCAGCCCAATTATCAGCTCGGTCCCAATCTGGTGGGCAGCCGCACCAACATTCAGCAGATTGACGAGGGCGGCAAATATTCCTGGATCAAGGCGCCGCGCTGGAAGGGCCATGCCATGGAGGTGGGGCCGCTTTCCCGCTACATCATCGGCTATGCCAAAGGCCACACCGAGATCACCGACCAGATCAAGGGCTTGCTCGGCCAGCTCAACGCCCCGGTGGAGGCGCTGTTCTCCACCCTGGGCCGCACCGCGGCGCGCGCGCTGGAAGCCCAGTGGGCCGCCTACAAGATGCGCTATTTCATGGACAAGATGATCGCCAACCTCAAGGCGGGCGATTCATCCACCGCCAACACCACCAATTGGCGGCCCGAAACCTGGCCCAAGGAGGCCAAGGGCGTGGGCTTCACCGAAGCCCCGCGCGGCGCACTGGCCCACTGGATCAAGATCAAGGACATGAAGATCGACAATTACCAGTGCGTGGTGCCCACCACCTGGAACGGTTCACCCCGCGACAATGAAGGCAACATCGGTGCCTTTGAAGCCGCACTGATGAACACCCGGATGGAGCGGCCGGAGGAACCGGTGGAAATCCTCCGTACCCTGCACAGTTTCGATCCCTGTCTGGCCTGCTCCACCCATGTGATGAGCGAGGATGGCCAGGAATTGACAGACGTCCGCGTGCGCTGAGGGCCATGCCATGACCGACACGCCATTGACCGACACGCCATTGACCGATACCACCGCCCACCCCAACCGGGGCCAGGCCATCAAGGGTGCGACCAATCTGGGTCCGGCCTATCATGGCCGGCTCGGCTCGCGCTTTGACGCCGTCTATGTCTATGAGGCACCGGTGCGCATTTGGCACTGGATCAATGCCTTCGCCATTCTGGTGCTGGGGGTGAGCGGCTATTTCATCGCCTCGCCTCTGCCGTCACTCTCCGGCGAGGCGTCCGATCATTATCTCATGGGTTACATCCGCTTTGCCCATTTTGCGGCGGCCTATGTCATGATCCTGGGCTTCCTATTCCGCATCTATTGGGCCGTGGTGGGCAACCGCCACGCCCGGCAGATCTTCACCCCGCCGCTGCTCAGCATGAAATGGTGGGGAGGCATTCTCTATTCCATCCGCTGGTATTTCTTCATGGAGCCGGAGGCGCGCAAATATGTCGGCCATAATCCGCTCGCCACCTTCGGCATGCACTTCGGCTTTGTCTGGGTGACGATCTTCATGATCGTGACCGGCCTTGCCCTCTACGGCGAGGGCGCGGGCATGGCCTCCTGGCAATACCGCTTCTTCTCTTCCTGGGTGATCCCGCTGTTCGGCCAGAGTCAGGATGTGCACACCTGGCACCATGTCGGCCTGTGGGCGATGGTCGTTTTCATCATCATCCATATCTACGCCGCCATCCGCGAGGATATCATGTCGCGCCAGAGCATGATTTCCTCCGTCACCAGCGGCTGGCGCACCTTCAAGGATGATCGGCCGCTCGACGAAGATCACTGAGCGAGAGACCGGCAGAAAACGTCGGGCGTGGGGACCACACCCCACGCTCTTTTGATGTGAAAATGTGATTTTCAGTTCAGGTTTTTCTGGAAAGTTATCTGTCATTTGGCTAGGGTTAACGCAGGGACCAGCCGTTTTTTCAGGCAATTGCCTTTCCATCATGCGGCACGAAAGAGAGTCCGAATGGGAGATAAACAACACATCCTCGTTCTGGGGATCGGCAATCTGCTCTGGGCCGATGAGGGCTGGGGTGTTCGCGTGGTGGAAGACATGCACCGCCGCTATGAGTTTCCTGACAATGTCCGCCTGCTGGATGGCGGCACCCAGGGTCTTTATCTGGTGCAGGACATCTGCGACGCCGACGCACTGCTGGTGTTTGACGCCATTGATTATGGTCTTGAGCCAGGCACCCTGAAACTGGTGGAGGGGGCCGAGGTGCCGCGCTTCATGGGTGCCAAGAAGATGAGCCTGCATCAGACCGGCTTTCAGGAAGTCATCATGTCGGCGGAACTTCTCGGCCGCTGCCCCAGGCACATGCTGCTGGTGGGCCTGCAGCCGGTGGAACTGGAAGACTTTGGCGGTTCGCTGCGGGACATCTCCAAGGCGAAAATGCCGGACGCCATTGCCGCGGGCCTTGCCTGGCTTGGCCGCTTCGGCATCACCGCCCGCGAGCGCGCCGAACCGCTTGCCGCTGCCGCCACCATTGCCAGCGCCGAAATGGCGCTTGACCTCTATGAGCAGGGCAGGCCCAGCGAAACGGAAGCCTGCCGCACCGCCGATATCCGATTTGTGGGAAAGCCACCCAGGGAGCCGTGAATCATGTGCATTGGAACCCCCATGCAGATCGTTGAGAGCAGCGATTTTTCCGCCCGCTGTGCCGCCGACGGCACCGAGGCGCAGGTCGACCTGAGCCTGGTGGGGCCGCAGGAAAAGGGCACCTGGGTTCTGGTCTTCCTCGGTTCGGCGCGCGAGGTGCTGACAGCGGAGGATGCCCAGCGCATCCGCGATGCCCACACCGCGCTGCGCGCCGCCATGACCGGCAGCAACCCCAACATCGATCATCTCTTTGCCGACCTCGTGAACCGCGAGCCGGAACTGCCGCCTTCCCTCATGACGCCGGAGAAGACCTGATCCATGTCCAGGCCAGCCCCCGATTTTTCCCCGCTGCTCAAGAACGTCATTGCGCGCCACGGTTTGGACGTGGTGAGTGAGGCAACGCTGGCCACTGTGCTGGGCCATCATCAGCATACGGCATTATTTTTTCTGGGTGACTGGGAGAGGCTGGCCGAGAGCAATGACGTGGCCGCCGTTCTGCCCGAACTGATGAAGATAGCCCCCGGCCTGAAGATTGCCGTGGTGGAGCGCGGCGCCGAACGCGCCCTGCAACTGCGCTACCGCTTCAACAAGTTTCCCGCCCTGGTGTTCACGCGGGGTGAGGGCTATCTCGGTGCGCTCCTGGGCATGCAGGACTGGGGCGACTATGCCCGCGAAATTCCGGCCCTGCTCAAGGGCGATGTATCCGAGCCGCCGCCCTTCAAATTTCCCGAAGGCTGCGCCCCAGCCCCCGCCACCGGCGACACCCCGTTTCATTGAGGTTCAGGCATGACCAGCACACCCTTTCCCCTTGGTCCCGGCTCGCAGCCGGAGGAAGATGATGCCGTTCTCGAATACATGGCGCTGCCCGAGGGCATGGCCACCTGGCAGCGCCCGGTTCTGCCCGAGCCTGGAGACGTGAAGGGGCTGGAATCCGGCATGGCCGCCCTTGACCAGGTTCTTGAGGCGCTGCGTCACTTCAAGCTCGGCCAGCCGACCTATGAGATTGATGTCACCCCTCTCGATGACAAGAACCGCGCCTTTGTTGATGATGTGCTGGGCGAGGGCGAAGTGTCCATCATCGCGGGCACCGAATTGCAGGCGCAGGAATCGGTGCTCGCCGGGGTGTGGCGGGTGCGCACGGGCGCCGAACAGGGCAAGCCCGCCGCCGATGTGATCGAGGTGGGTCATGTGCCGGCGCGCGTTCATGAGATTGCCTTCCGCGCGGCGCGGCGGGGCGTTGCCGCACCAGAGGGGCAATTGGCGGATGGCCTGCTGGCCGCGCCGTCATTGTTGGCGGAACTGCACAATGCCGTCACCTCGGACAAGGGCGACGATGCCGAACACGCCATCAACCTGTCGCTGCTGCCCCACACGCCGGAGGATCTGGTTCTGCTCGATCAGCAGCTGGGTCAGGGTGATGTCCACATTCTGTCGCGGGGCTATGGCAATTGCCGCATCTCCTCCACCGCCACGCGCAACATCTGGTGGGTGCGCTATTTCAATTCGCAGGACGCGCTGATCCTCAATTCGCTGGAGGTGGCGCGCATTCCGGAAGTGGCCTTCGCCGCCATTGAAGACATTCACGACAGCGAAAAGCGTCTGGCTGAAATTCTCGGTGTCTACCGGTGAGCGATCATTTCTTCTCCGGTTCCTATGGCGGCGACGCCAGCAAGGTGACGTCCGCCACGCGCTTTGAATGCAAGATCTGCTGGTGGGTCTATGATCCGGCACTGGGCGATGACGCCCGCCAGATTCCGCCGGGCACCGCCTTCACCGACCTGCCCTGGGACTGGTCCTGCCCCAATTGCTCCGGCGAAAAAAAGGACTTTCTGGTTCTGGAGGGATGATGGACGAGGCGGGCACCATCGCTGCACGGCTGACGGCGGCCTTCCGCGCCATCGCCGACACGCGCATGAAGGATGTGCCCATCCTCAATTCCGCGCTTGCGGTGGACTGCGTGGGGCCGGTGGCCTGGCAGGGTGACTGGTTGGCGGTTGTCGTCACCCCGTGGTTCATGAATCTCATGCTGCTGCCGCAGACCCCCGGCGCCTGGCACCATGCGCAAGGCAGCACGGTGGAGCGCATGCTGCCCAGCGGCAGCTATGCCTTTGTGGCGGGCGAGGATGAGCAGCTGGGGCCGTCGCTGTCATGCTCGCTGTTCTCGCCCATGTTTGATTTCACCAGCCAGGATGAGGCCATGGCTCTGGCCCGCGACATTCTCGCCGCGGCCATGGCCGGTGATGAAACTGAAGCACCGCCGCCGCCCGCCGCCGCGCCGGAAAAGCCATCGCGCCGCGCCCTGTTTGGCCTGGGGCGTAAGGCCGCCGGGGAGACGGCGTGATGGATGCGGGCCACATCACCATCTGTCTGGGGCAGGGGCTTTCCATCCGCTCCACCCGGCCCGCCAATATCGGTGTGGTTTTCGCGGGCAGGAGAGTGGCCGATGTGGCGCGCCTCATGCCGCTGCTCTTTGCCGTATGCGGCCGGGCCCAGACCCAGGCCAGCCAGTGGGCGCTGGCAATGGCGGCAGGAGAAACGCCCGATTCCACCGTGCCTGCGGCAGTCACCGCCGAGGCCATCCGCGAACACATGATGCGCATTGCCGTGGACTGGGCCAAGGCGCTGGACCTGACGCCCGACACCACAATTCTGCGCCGCATCCACGCCCTGCCGAAACAGGCGAGCGAAGGAACGCGCCGGGACGTGGCGCATCTGGCAGATGAATTGCTCACCGAACTCGTGTCCAGCCGCGCCCGGCTTGCCGCCGGGGATTGGTCAGGTCTTTTCACGGAGACCAGCCTGGCGGGCCGCCTTCTGCATCATGTGGTGGCGCGCGGCTGGAGTGACTGGGGCCGCAGCGCCAGCAGCGATCCCGCTGAAACCAGCGCCTTCACCCTGGTGCGTGATGACCCTGCCATGGCCGCTCTGGTGGCGCAGCACGGCGACGGTCTGCTGCCCCGCCTCAGCGCCAGGCTGGTGCATCTGGCGCGGCTCATCGAAACGCTGGCGGATGGCGGGGCCAAGGCTCGCCTGCACCGTCATGAAGGCTGGGGCGAGGCCACGCTGCCCACCTCGCGCGGGCTTCTCACCCACCGCGTGAAGCGCGCGGACGATCTGGTCATCGCCTATGACATCATTGCCCCCACCGACATTAATTTCCGACCCCACGGCATTGCCGCGGCCAGCCTCAAGTCCTTTTATCCGTCAACGGACGAACAAGCCATGCGCCTCATGGTCGAGGCCATTGACCCCTGCGTGTCCTACTCCTTCACGGAGACCGTTTCACCATGACCGCCAGCCTGCCAACAGTTCTTGTCATTGATGATGAGGCCCGCAGCCTCGAAACCCTGCACCGTGTCCTGTGTGAGGACTTTGATGTCAAGACCGCGCAGAATGTCACGGAGGCCACCGCCATTCTCGAACGCGACTGGATTCAGATCATTCTGTGTGACCAGCGCATGCCCGACAAAAGTGGCGTCGATTTCCTGACCGAGGTGCGTGACCGCTGGCCGGAGATCATCCGCATCATCATTTCCGGCTATACTGATACTGAGGATGTGATCCGCGGCATCAATCAGGCCGGCATCTTCCAGTACATCACCAAGCCCTGGCAGCCGGACAGCCTCATCCTGACCTTGAAGAACGCGGCCCACATCTTTGACCTCAACCGCCAGAACGAAATGCTCTCGGCGGAACTGAAGATGGCCCCGCGCCATGTCGAGTCGGTGTTGAAGGACCGCCGCCAGGTGGTGCGCGAGCGTTTCCGCATGGATGATGGCATCATCCGCGCCGCATCGAGCCCCATGAATGCCGTCTGCGATCGCCTGCTGCAGATCGCGCCCTTTGATGTGTCCGTGCTGTTGCAGGGCGAGTCCGGCACCGGCAAGGAGCTCGCTGCCCGCGCCCTGCATTACAACAGCCTGCGCTGGAACAAGCCCTTCGTGGCCGAAAACTGCGGCGCCGTGCCCGATGAATTGCTGGAAAGCGAACTTTTTGGCCACAAGCGCGGCGCCTTCACCGGGGCGGTCAATGACCATACCGGTCTGTTTGAGCGCGCCAATGGCGGCACCGTGTTTCTGGATGAAGTGGGAGAGATTTCTCCCGCCTTTCAGGTGAAATTGCTCCGTGTACTGCAGAACGGTGAAATTCGCCCCGTCGGCTCACCCAAGGCGCTCAAGGTTGATGTGCGCGTTGTTGCCGCCACCAACAAGACGCTTGAAGATGAAGTGCGGGCCGGACGCTTCCGCGAGGATCTCTATTACCGTCTGGCGGCGGTGACCATCCATCTGCCGGCGCTGCGCGAGCGGGTCATGGATATTCCGGTCATCGCAAATACCTACCTCGACAATGCCATGGCCAGTTTCGGCAAGAAAAGCCACGGCCTGAGCGACGAGACTCTGGCCGCACTGGCCCGCTATTCATGGCCCGGAAACATCCGCGAATTGCAGAATGAGTTGCAGCGTCTGCTCATCATGTCGCCCGAGGACGGTAAAATTCCGGCGAGCATGCTGTCGCCGCGCATTTCCGGGGCTGCCTCCGCCTCGGCCCTTCCGGAGGAAGCGGCGTCGCTTGGCGGCATCGTTGGCATGGGCGGGTCGCTCAGAGACCGCATTGACCTTCTGGAGGAGAATATCCTGCGCGAAACGCTGATCCGTCACCGCTGGAACAAGAGCAGGGCAGCACGGGAATTGGGTTTGTCGCGGGTGGGTTTGCGCCTTAAGCTTCAGCGCTACGGCCTTGAGAAAACCGATTTTGTTGGCAGGCCGCGCGCACTCGCCAATTGAGGAGGACGTCCATGTGGCCCTCTGACGGCAAGACCCAGAGCAAGGCCGAAAGCGGCCTGATCGAACGTGCCGGCGTGGGCGCGGCACTGGGCGAGGGCCGCGTGTCGGAAGAAGCGTGGATCGAGGTCATCCACCGCATGGACGAGGTCTATGCCGACCTGGTGCGGAACCAGCTGGAACTGGAGGAGAAGAACGGCGCGCTGGAGGATGCGCAACACTTCATCGACAGCGTTCTCTCCTCCATGACCGACATTCTCATTGTCTGCGATCTGGATGGGCGCATCGTGCGCGTGAACGCGGGTGCAGAGCGCATCATCGGTGGTGCCGCCACGGCACTCCGTCAGGTGTTTGCGCCAGAGTCAAAAATTCTCACTGATATATTTGCCAGCCGCATTCTCACCGGCGCCACCATCAACGACGTGGAGGCCGCCATTCAGTCGCAGGACGGCAGCACTGTTCCCATGTCGGTCAACTGCGCGCCCCAGCACGACCATCAGGGGCGGCTTGTCGGTTTTGTGCTCATTGGCCGGCCTATGGGCGAACTGCGCCGCGCCTTCGCCGAACTGGATCAGGCCCACCGCAAATTGACGCGCACCCAGCAGCAGCTGGTGGCCGCCGAAAAAATGGCAGCCCTTGGCCAGCTGGTGGCGGGTGTTGCCCACGAACTCAACAACCCCATCAGCTTCGTCTTCGGCAACCTGCATGCGCTGAACCGCTATGGCGAGACGTTGACGCGCTATCTCGATCAGGTGGCAGCCTGTGAAACCCCGGAAGATGTGACCCGCCTGAAGGACAATGCTGCCATACGGCGCATCACCGGCGATATCAGGCCCCTTATTGAAGGCACATTGGAGGGCGCCCAGCGCGTCAGCGAAATCGTTCAGGACCTGCGCCGCTTCTCCTCCAGCCAGAAGGAGGAAGCGGATCATTTCAATCTCGTGCGCCTGGCTCAGACCGCTTCCGACTGGGTGGTGAAGTCGGCGCGCACCAAGCCAGCCATCACCATAGAGCCGGAAGGTCCGCTGGAAGTCAAAACCCTGCAGCGCTCGGTCCATCAGATCATCGTCAATTTCGTGCAGAATTCCGTGGATGTTCTGAAGGCGCGGGCCGATGGCCGGATCGACATCACCTGCCGGGTGGAGGCAGGCTGGGGCCGTGTGACGGTGTGCGATAACGGACCGGGGGTGAAGCCTGATCACCTGAACCGTATCTTCGAGCCCTTCTTCACCACCAAGGCCGTGGGCGAGGGCACCGGGCTTGGCCTCTATGTGAGTTACAACCTGGCCCAGGAACTGGGTGGCCGCATCGAAGTGGAAAACCGTGGTGAGGGTGGCGCCTGTTTTACCCTCTATTTCCCCTGTCAGGGCTGCGCCGATGGCTGAGCCGCGCCGTCCCACGCTGCTCTGGCTGCAATCCGGCGGTTGCGGCGGCTGTTCCATGTCCATGCTGTGCGCCGAGGGGCCGGATTTCCTGACCGCGCTGGAAGCGGCTGGCATTGACCTGCTCTGGCACCCATCGCTGTCCGAGGCTTCGGGGACGCAACTCATCAGCCTGCTTGATGACATCGCCGCGGGCCGCACCGTGCTTGACATTCTCTGTCTCGAAGGATCGGTGATGACCGGCCCCGCCGGCACGGGCCGCTTTCACATGCTGGGCGGCACCGAAAAACCCATGATGCACTGGTTGACCGAACTGGCGGCGCGCGCTGCCCATGTGGTGGCGGTGGGATCATGCGCGGCCTATGGCGGCATCACGGCGGCAGGCGGCAATGAGGCCGGCGCCACCGGCCTGGCCCATGACGGCGAGAAACCCGGCGGGCTGCTGGGTGAAACCTTCCGGGCACGGAGTGGTTTGCCGGTCATCAACATTGCCGGCTGCCCCACCCACCCCAACTGGATCATCGAAACCCTGATGCAGCTGAGCCTCGGAAGCTTCACTGCCGATGACATGGACGCACTGGGCCGCCCGCGCAGCTATGCGGATCATCTGGTGCACCATGGCTGCCCGCGCAATGAGTTCTATGAATTCAAGGCCTCTGCCGAACAGCCTTCCGATCTGGGCTGCATGATGGAGAACCTGGGCTGCAAGGGCACCCAGGCCCATGGCGACTGCAACACAAGGCTGTGGAACGGCGAAGGCTCGTGCCTGCGCGGCGGCTATGCCTGCATCAACTGCACCGCCCCGCGTTTTGAAGAGCCGGGCCATCCCTTCACGGCCACGCCGAAATTTGCCGGCATTCCCATCGGCATCCCCACCGACATGCCCAAGGCCTGGTTTGTCGCCATTGCCTCGCTGGCCAAGGCGGCAACCCCCCATCGGTTGCGCCATAATGCAGTGGCCGATCACATTGTGGTGCCGCCCAGCACACCCAAGGGGCCGAAGAAATGACCAGGCGCGTGTTGGGTCCCTTCAACCGGGTGGAGGGTGATCTTGAGGTGAAGATCGAGGTCGAGAATGGCGCGGTGGCCCAGGCCTGGGTCAACGCACCACTGTATCGCGGCTTCGAGCACATCTTGCGCGGCAAGAACCCGCGTGATGCCCTGGTCTATGCGCCGCGCATCTGCGGCATCTGTTCGGTGTCGCAATCGGTGGCGGCTGCGCGGGCGCTTGCCACAGCGCAGGGACTGACGCCCGTGCCCAACGGCCTGTTGGCCACGGACCTCTCACTGGCGGTGGAAAATATTTCCGACCATCTCAGCCATTTCTATCTGTTCTTCATGCCGGACTTTGCCCGGCCGGTCTATTCGGGCGAGGCGTGGCATGCGGATATTGCCGCCCGCTTCCGCGCCATGACGGGCACTGCCGCCTCGCCCTATCTTGCTGCCCATGCCGATTTCAAACACATGCTCGGCATTCTTGCGGGCAAGTGGCCGCACACTCTTGCGGTGCAGCCCGGCGGCTCTACCCGGCCAGTGGAAGCACAGGAAGTGATCCGCCTGCTGATGATACTCTCCGGCTTCCGGCGCTTTCTCGAGACCGTGGTTTATGATGCGCCGCTTGAGGCTTTCGCCGAAATGACTTCGCGCACAGCGCTGGACCACTGGGCGCAAGCATCCAGGGGCGATCTTGCCCGCTTCTGGCGTCTGTCACAGATGTTGAATCTCCACCACCTCGGGCGTGCCGAAGACCGGTTCATGAGCTATGGCAGCTATGGCAGCCATGCCGCGCCGCTGTTCCGCTCCGGCACCTATCACCATGGCCGCCGCGCCGACCTTCAGGCCGCCGCCATCAGCGAAGATGCAAGCCATGCCTGGCTGCGGCAGCAGGAAGGGCCGCGCCATCCCTTCGCCGGTGTCACGTTGCCGGATCTGGATCGTCCTGATGGCTATAGCTGGTGCAAGGCGCCGCGCCTCAATGGTGAGGTCATGGAGGTGGGCGCACTGGCCCGCCAGGTGGTGGATGGCCAGCCGCTGGCGCTGGATCTGGTTGAGCATGAAGGTGGCAATGTGCGCAGCCGTGTTCTCGGACGCTTCATTGAAATTGCCCGTCTGGTGCCCGCCATGGAGGGTTGGGTCAAGGCGCTGAGGCCGCGCCAGCCCTTCTGCGAGACAGTGAACCTGCCGGATGAGGCGGAGGGCGCAGGCCTGGTCGAGGCGGCGCGCGGCGCCCTTGGCCACTGGCTCAGGATCAGCAAGGGCCACATCCTCAACTATCAGATCATCGCCCCAACCACCTGGAATTTTTCACCGCGTGACGAAGGCGGCAGGCCCGGTGCGCTGGAGCAGGCGCTGGTGGGCGCGCCCGTGCGCCCTGGTGAAGACGACCCCATCGCCGTCCAGCATATTGTGCGCTCCTTCGATCCCTGCATGGTTTGCACCGTGCATTGACGGCGCGAGCGTCAGGCGCTCATCTTCTCAGCCAGCGCCAGCAGGCCCCGGAGAATGTCGAGGGGCGGCGGCGGACAGCCGCGAATGGTGAGATCCACCGGAATGATGTCGGCCACGGCTCCGGCGATGGCATAGGAGCCCTTGAACACATGGCAGTCAAAGGCGCAGTCCCCCAGCGCCACAACGAATTTCGGTGCTGGCGTTGCGGCATAGGTGCGTTCCAGGGCCTGCCGCATGTTCCACGCCACGGGACCGGTGACCAGTAGCACATCGGCATGGCGCGGGGAGGCCACGAATTTCAAGCCGAAGCGCTCGCAGTCATAAACCGGATTGTTGAGCGCATGAATTTCCAGCTCACAGCCATTGCACGATCCGGCATCAACCTCGCGGATGGCCAGCGACCGGCCCAGCCTCTCGCGAATGCGCTGCTCGAGGGCCGCCCCCACTTCCGCCAGTGCGGCCTCGGAACTGCCCGGTGATGCAATCACCGCCGGACCCTGAACCAGTGACTTGAACAGCAGCGAGCGCATCAGAGATCATGCCCGGCATAGGAACAGTTGAAGGATTTGTTGCACAGCGGAAAGTCGGCCACGATGTTGCCCTCAATGGCCGCCTCCAGCAGCGGCCACTGAAACACCGACGGGTCACGGAGGTGAATCTCGACCACCCCATGGGCTTCAGCCAGCGTCACGCTTACGAAGACATCGCCCCGGAAACTTTCCACCATGGCACAGGCCTGTGCCTGCCGGGCGCGAGGTGCGGCGGCAACAAGCGGCCCCGGCTCCAGCCGGGCCAGCAGCTGGCGGATCAGGTCAACCGAGGAATGAACCTCATCCACCCGGATCCAGAGCCTCGCATTCACGTCGCCCTCGTGGCGCAGGGCAGGCGTCAGCACCAGCTCGTCATAGGGCGCATAGGGATAGACCACGCGGGTGTCGCAGGCCCGGCCCGAAGCCCGGCCGACAGGACCTCCGGCGGCAAAGCGTGCCACCAGTTCCGGTTTCACAATGCCGGTGGTGGCGGTGCGGTCCTGAAGCGACGGCGCTTCATCATAAACAGCGACGATGCGGTCAAAATCGCCAATCACCCGCGACAGCAGGGCAGCCAGGCTGCCCGCCGCTTCCGCCGTCAAATCCACGGCCACACCGCCGGGAATGACACGGTCCATCATCAGCCGGTGGCCGAAACACTGCGCCGCCTGTTGCAGTATGGTTTCACGCAGCAACATGCATTGCGCCTGAATGACGATGACGCTGGCGTCATTGCACACCGCGCCGAAATCACCGATGTGATTGGCAAGGCGCTCAACCTCGGCCATGATGGCCCGCAGCAGAACGGCCCGGCGCGGCACCTTCCAGCCCAAAGCCACCTCCACCGCGCGGGCAAAGGCCCAGGACCAGGCTACCGTGTTGTCGCCCGAAATGCGTGCGGCAAGGGCCGCCGCATCGGCAATCGTCCGGCCACGGATCAAATCTTCAGCGCCCCGGTGCACATAACCCAGTCGCTCTTCCAGCCGCGCCACCGCCTCGCCGTTGGCGGTGAAGCGGAAGTGGCCCGGCTCGATGATCCCGGCATGAACCGGACCCACCGGAATCTGGTGCAGTCCTTCACCCTCAACCGGCAGGAATGTATAGGTGGACGCGGCGCGCGGCCGCTTCTGGTCGATCTTGCGCGCGGGCCATGTGCCATGGTCGATCCAGCCGCGCGGGTCGGTATGGCCCGCAGCCTCTGGCCCCTTGAGGTCGCGGATGGTACGCTCCAGCCTGAGCGCCGGGGGATGGTTGAGGCCGACGGAAGGGTATTGCCCCTTCTTGATGGGATGGGAGACGATGGCCCGCAGACCGTCAGGAATGACGCAGAGCCCCATGCACACCACATTGCCCTCGGTCCACAGCGCCAGCAGGTCTTGCAGACCCTGCGCGCAGCCCAGGGCCAGACAAATCCAGTCGCGCTCATTGACATCAAAACGGAAGAAACCGTCTGCGCCGGGCTTCCTTCCGGCGGTGAGCGCTTTGAGGGCAAGGGGGGCAGGGCGCTTCATCGCAGCAGCTCCGCCGCCTTCTGGAACCAGTGCTGCAGGGGCGTGGGCAGGTAAATGCCCGCCAGCAGCACCAGCGCCAGATGAATGAAAATCGGCAGTGATGATGCCTTGACCCGGTGATTGGGCGCGCTCGGCGCACCGAACAGAAAGCCCTGCAACCGCAACAGCAGCGCCCCGAAGGCGAGCAGCAGCCCGAACACCGCCAGAACCGCCAGCCAGGGCGCGCGGGCAAAGGTTGAGGTGATGATGAGAAACTCACTCATGAACACGCCGAAGGGCGGCAGACCGGCAATGGCGAAAACCCCCGCCGCCAGCGCCAGCGCCAGGCCGGGATGCGACACCGAAAGCCCGCGGATATCGGCAATGCGCTGCGTGGCCTTGGCCTGGGCCACATGGCCCACGGCATAGAAGATGGCCGATTTGGTCAGGCTGTGCATGGCCATGTGCAGAAGGCCGGCGAAATTGGCAATGGGTCCGCCCATGCCGAAGGCAAAGGTGATGAGGCCCATATGTTCGATGGAGGAATAGGCAAACAGCCGTTTGATGTCGCGGCGCTGATACAGCATGAAGGCGGCAAAAATCAGCGACACCAGCCCCATGACGATGAAGATGGGCCCCGGCTGAATGGCGGTGGGATGGGCCGACACAATCATCTTGAAACGCAGCAGCGCATAAAGCGCGACGTTGAGCAGCAGTCCCGAGAGAACGGCGGAAATGGGGGTGGGGCCTTCCGAATGGGCGTCCGGCAGCCAGGCATGCAGCGGCGCCAGCCCCACCTTGGTGCCATAGCCGATGAGCAGGAAAATGAAGGCGAGATTGAGCAGCGAGGCATCAAGCTGTGGAGCAGCACCCAGCAGCAGGTTCCAGGTCATGGCCGGGCTGCCTTCGCCCAGAACCTTCTGGCCCGCAAGATAGATCAGGATGGTGCCGAAGAAGGCGAGCGAAATGCCGACCGAGCCGAGGATGAAATATTTCCACGATGCCTCCAGCGCCGAAGGCGTGCGGTAAATGCCCACCATGACCACGGTGATGAGCGTGGCCAGCTCCAGCCCCACCCACATCAGCCCGATGTTGTTGGCGGTAAGCGCAATGTTCATCGCCCCCATCATTGACAGGAACATGGCGTGATAGAAGCGCACGAACAGCGGGGTCAGCTTGCCGGTTTCGATTTCATGGCCGATATAGCTGGCGCTGAACAGCGAGGCGGTGAAGCCCACCAGTGTGTTGAGCACAATGAACACGATGTTCATGTCGTCGATGATGAAATAGGCCCCGGTGGTGCGCTCTGTGGCGAGCAGCGAAAGCCCGGCCACCAGCGTGGCCGCCATGGCCGCCACATTGCCATAGGCGGAGATGCGGTAATTCGGCACAAAGGCCAGCACCGCCGCTGCCGCAAAGGGCATCCCGTCGATGATGGCAATGGGCGAAATCATGACTGGTCGCCCCGCGCATTGTCCAGTGCCTCGATGTCCACGCTGTCAAAGCGCTCGCGGATGCGGAACACGAAGACGGCGAACACAAACAGCGCAATCAGCACCGAAAAGGCCACGCTGATTTCCACCACCAACGGCATGCCGCGCGCCCCCGTGGCAGCCAGGATCAAGCCGTTTTCCAGCGACATGAAGCCGACAATCTGGGTTATGGCGTTCTGGCGGGTAATCATCATCAGGAAGCCGAGCAGGATGATGGCCAGCGCCAGCGCCAGGCCTTCGCGGGTGAAGGATTCCGCCGCGGTGGTGATCTTGAGCACCAAGAGCAGCGACAGCGAGGTGAGCGCCAGACCGATGAGCAGCGTCTTGCCCACGCCCACCACCTGATCAATGTCACGGTGCACGCCGAGCTTCACGATCATGCGGTGCAGCGCCACCGGAATGATGATGCCCTTGAGGCCCAGCGCCAGCGCGGCGGTGATGAACAGATGCGGGCGCTGCTGTGTATAGGCCTCCCAGCCCACGGCAATGGCAAGAAGAATGGCCTGGGCGGCGAAGATGTTGAGCACCGAGAACAGCCGGTCCTGATAGAGCAGGGCAAAGCTTGCCACCAGCATCAGCCCGGCAAAGAAATGCGACACGTCATAGGCGTGGGTCACTGCATCACCTCCCGCGTCACGAAGGCCAGCAGAATGGCCAGGAAGGCAAAGACAAAGGCCCCACCGAGGAATTCACCGACCCGGAACACCCGCATCTTGGCAATGCTCGCCTCCCAGATGCCCAGCAGTGCCGCGCCAAGAACCAGCTTGGCGACAAAAACCAGAAGCCCCACCGCCCAGGCGCCCGGCCCGGCCTGCGCCGGAGCCATGCCGAAGGGCACAAACAGGCAGACAATGAGGGCGATATAGAGCACCAGCTTCAGTTGCGCCGCCAGTTCAATCATGGCGAGGTGGCGGCCCGAATATTCCAGAACCATGGCCTCATGCACCATGGTGAGTTCAAGGTGGGTGGCAGGATTGTCAATGGGAATGCGCGCGTTCTCGGCCAGCGCCACGATGATCAGCGCCACCAGCGCCAGCGCCAGCGACACCCGCACCGTCATCGGCTGCGAGACAAGGAAGTTGGCGATTTCGGGAAGCCGCGTGGTGCCCGCGGTCAGCGCGATGGTGAGCGCCACCAGCAGCATGGCGGGTTCGGCCAGTGTGGCGATCATCAGCTCGCGCGAGGTGCCGATGCCGCCGAAGGCCGTGCCCACATCCATGCCGGCCAGCGCCAGAATGGCCCGTGCCGCGCCGAGCAGCGCCACCAGCGCCACCACATCCGCCGCCCAGTTGAACATCAGGCCGGAGGCAAAGGTGGGCACCAGCGCCGTGGCCACCCAGGTAAAGGCGAGAATGGCATAGGGCGCCACCCGGAATAACCACGATGCCGTTTCCGCCACCACGGTCTCCTTCTTCACCAGCTTGTAGAGATCGCGGTAGGGCTGGATGATGGGGGCGCCCTGCCGCCGGGTTGCCCTGGCCTTGACCTGCCGGACAATGCCGGTGATGGCGGGGGCCAGCAGGATCACCAGAAACATCTGGATGGACTGGCCAAAGAGCAGGATGAGTCCGGTGCCGGTCATAGCCACACCGCCGCCAGCAGAAGCAGAATGATCAGCGCACTGAACATCATCATCAGATTGGCGCGGATCGACAGGAACTGGATGGCGTTGAGCCGCGCCGAAACCGCCACCAGCCATTGCGCCGGCGCGGCATAAAGCCAGTTCCACACATAGTCGGTGAACCACACGGTGAGGCGGGCAGGGCGCAGATCGCCCGGTGGCGGCATGTCCACCTCCTCGCGCACCCCGAACACCGACGTTGCATAGACGCGGCGGATGGGCTGCGACAGGCTGGAGGCCGTGTATTGGGTCAGCGGTGACGGGTCGGGGAAGCCGCAATCCCAGGCGGGCGCGAGCCGCGTTTTCCGCCCCGACAGCCAGTGCACCAGCATGGAAGTGAGCGTGCCGGAAATGAGCAGGAACACGGCAATGGTGGGCGCGTCATAGATCGACCGGTCAGCCGAAAAGGCGACCAGTGAAAAGGCAGTCGGTCCGGTGCCGGTGCCGGGCAGGGCCGCCCCTGCCAGCCGCTGCAGAATGGGCTGCAGCATGGCCACCGTCACATCGCCGAACAGGCCGCCATAGGCGCAGAGCAGCGCCAGCAGCGCCATGGCCATAAGCTGCGGCCGGCTGGTTTCGTGGGCCACGGCGGCCTGGCCGCTGCGGGGCCGGCCGAGGAAGGTGATGCCATAGACGCGCACGAAGGTGGCCGCCGCCAGCGCCGCCGCCAGTGCCAGCATGGCGCCCACGGCGGGCGACATGAAGCGCAGCACCGCCTCCGGCAGCACCGGCCCCGCCAGCACCGCCTGGAACAGCAGCCACTCCGACACGAAGCCGTTGAACGGCGGCAGCGCCGAGATCGACAGCGTGCCGACGAGGAACAATGCCGCCGTCACCGGCATGCGGTGAATGAGGCCGCCGAGATGGTCAAAGCTGCGCCGGCCGGTGGCGTGCAGCACCGCCCCCGCGCCGAGGAACAGCAGCGACTTGAACCACGAGTGGTTGAGGGCATGCAGCAGGCCCGCCGCCAGCGCCACGGCGGCAGCGGCAGTATAACCGCCTGACTTGAAGGCCAGCGCCAGGCCAAGGGCAACGAAGATGATGCCGATATTCTCCACCGTGGAATAGGCCAGAACCCGCTTCAGGTCGCAGTCCAGCACCGCATAGAGCAGGCCCAGCACCGCCGTGGCGGCGCCCAGAATGAGGAAGGGCAGCGCCCACCACCAGGCGGGCGTGCCAAGCAGGTCAAACACCACGCGGATGATGGCATATATCGCCACCTTGGTCATGACGCCGCTCATCAGCGCCGAGACATGGCTGGGCGCGGCAGGGTGGGCCAGCGGCAGCCAGGCATGGAGCGGTGCAATGCCGGCCTTGGACCCCGCCCCCGCCAGTGTGGCGGCCAGAATGACGGCACTGGCCAGCGGGCCATAGCTGGTGGAGCGCATGGCCGCGAAGTCATAGGTGCCCGAGGCACCCGCCAGCGTGCCGAAGGCAAAGAGCAGGGCGGCCGTGCCCATGGCCGCCATCACCAGATAGACATGACCGGCATGGCGCGCCGCGGCGTCGTCATGGCGCGCCACCACCAGCGCCCATGAGGTGAGCGACATGAGTTCCCAGAAGAACAGGAAGGAGAACGCATCGCCCGCCAGCACCACCAGATTCATGGCGGCCGCGAAGATGGCAAAGAACGGCTCGATTCGGGGTGAGAGGTCGCGGGCCCGGTCCAGCCCGATGCCATAGAGCGCGGTGGCCGCCACGCCGCCATTGATAATGAGCCCGAAGAAGGCCGACAGCGTGTCGAGACTGATGTGCAGGCCGATCACCGGCAGCCCGATGGGCAGCACCAGTCCCTGGTGATGATTGGCCAGAACCCCCCACAGATTTGCCGCCGCCCCGATCAGGGCGGCCACCAGCGCCAGGGGATAGACGGAAGCCAGGGCGGCGCGGCTGCGGTGCAGGGTGGCGGCCAGCCCCGCCGCCAGCACGTAGAGCGCAATGGCGACGGCCAGACCGCCCAGCGGCCACTCCAGCCCCGCCGGGATCACGTCCGCACCTCTTCATGTCTCATGACAGTCAAAACAGTCAAACTGCCGCCCGTTCTGGCTGAGCGCCCCAGCCCTGTCCCGGCCACCGGACAGGCCCGATGATTCCGCACACATCATAGTGCTAAACCGTCAGTTCCGGGCTGTAAATTCAAAACCCCGGCAGGCGGCTGCGCAGCCGACATTTTGTCACTTGCACCACCATTTTGGCAATGGAACAGTCAGGGCGAGCGTGCCGGGCTGCTCCGAAAGGACTGGCCCCTGTGGGGTGAGACAGAACCGAGTTCAAGAGGATGCTATGAGGATACTGACCCCCATGGCGGTTATGGCGATTTCCGCCCTCGCGCTGACCGTCGGCAAACCGCCGCTGGCTGCCGAGGCAGGCGTCGTCATTCCCCCGCCCCCCTTCATGATGCAGCACAACGGATTTCTGGGTCCGGTGCCGCCGCCGCCCTTCATGACCGCGCCCGACCGGCAGATCAAACAGAACCTGATTCCGCCGCCCCCGGCAGCGGTGGGCAAGGCTTTGCCCTTCACTCTGGCTGGCCATTATGTGGTTCAGAAGGGCGACAATTTCTGGAAGCTGGCCAAGCGCTTCTATGGCAAGGGCGACCTTTGGGAAAAAATCGCCGCCGCCAACCCCGGCAAGAAGGCCAGGGATCTGCAGATCGGCGACACGCTCTTCATTCCCTGAGGCGTGATCCGGATCGGAACCCCGATGCGGCGGCGAATGCACACTTCGCCGCCGCCGTCCTGTCACGTCATCCCCGTGGATCACGACACTCCCAAGGCTTCCCGGGGCAAGTGGAAAGTGACTATCCAAATATGATCTTAAGTCATTACTTTTGTTAGAAGATCCTGCGCTTTCAAATTGTCGCGGCTGGCCTTTTATTGATTTATGTCAACCCCGATAGGGTGTGTTTCACATAAGCCGAGTCTACCGATGCATAAACCGCGCATGAGCGGAAGGGAGACCACCTTGAGCGATCATCCCAGCAAGGGCGGCAATGCCCTCCAGGCCATTCTGGAAAAAAATCACTTCAATCCGACCCGGCTGGTGCAGATCCTGCGCGAGGTCCAGGACCGCGAAGGCTGGCTGTCCGAAATCACCCTGACCGACATTGCCCAGGGGCTCAGTCTTCCCATCTCCAGGGTCCGGTCCACCGCCAATTTCTATTCCTTCTTCTATACCCGGCCGGTGGGCCAATACCGGGTGCTGTTCTCGGACAACATCACCGACCGCATGCAGGGTTCCACCCAGTTGTTTGAGCACATGCTCGCCCGCCTCAAGCTGACGGAAAACCAGACCTCGGCCGATGGCGCGGTCAGCGTGGCCCGCACCTCCTGCACCGGCATGTGTGATCAGGGCCCGGCCATGCTGGTCAACAACCGGGCCGTCACCCGGCTGACGCCGCGCCGGGTTGATGAAATCTGTGACCTCATCAAGGCGGGCCTGCCGCTGTCCTCCTGGCCCAACTACTACTTCAAGATTGAAAACAACATCCGCCGCCGCGATGTGCTGCTGTCGGCCAACTGGGATCCCGGCGAGGCGTTGCGCGCGGCCATTGCCCGCGGCCCCCAGGGCATGCTCAATGAACTGAAGCTGTCCAACCTGCGCGGCCGCGGCGGCGCTGGCTTCACCACCGCCATCAAATGGGAGGCCGCCCGCACCGCCCCCGGCACGGCGCGCTATGTGGTCTGCAACGCCGACGAGGGCGAGCCCGGCACCTTCAAGGACCGGGTGCTGCTGCAGCGCTATCCCGGCCATGTCTTCGAAGGCATGACCATTGCCGGTTATGTCATCGGCGCGGCCAAGGGCTTCCTCTATCTGCGCGGCGAATACAGCTATCTGCTGGAGGCGCTGGAAGCCCACCTTGACGGCCTGCGCCGCTCCAACCTTCTCGGCCAGAACATCTGCGGTGTTGAAGGCTTCAACTTCGACATCGAAATTCACATGGGCGCGGGCGCCTATATCTGCGGCGAGGAAACCGCCCTCATCGAATCGCTGGAGGGCAAGCCGGGCAAGCCGCGCATCCGCCCGCCCTTCCCGGTCACCTATGGCTATCTTGGCCAGCCGACCACGGTGAACAACGTCGAAACCCTGTGCAAGACGCTGGAAATCGCCATCAACGGCGGTGCCGAATATGCCGGCCAGGGCACCAAGCAGTCCACCGGCACCAAGATCCTCTCGGTGTCCGGCGATGTGGAACTGCCTGGCATTTATGAATATCCCTTCGGCGTCAAGGTGTCCCAGATCCTGGAAGATTGCGGCGCCAGGGATGTGCAGGCGGTTCAGGTTTCGGGCGCTGCGGGCATCTGCCTGTCGCCGCGTGAATTCGGCCGCCGCATCGCCTTCGAGGATGTGCCCACCGCCGGTTCCTTCATGGTGTTCGGGCCGAAGCGCGACATGTTTGAGATGGCCCGCAACTTCGCCCACTTCTTCGCCCATGAGTCCTGCGGTTTCTGCACCCCCTGCCGGGTTGGCACCAGCATCATCAGCAACATCATGGACAAGATCGCCGCCGGCCACGGCACCCAGTATGAGATGAACGAACTGGGCCGCCTCACCAATGTCATCCGCGGCAGCGCCCATTGCGGCCTCGGCACGGCCTCGTGCAATGCCATTGCCGATACGGTGCAGAAATTCCGCGCCACCTATGAGGCAAAGATCAGGCCGGTTGACTTTGAGCCGTCCTTCGACCTCGACAAGGCGCTGGCCAAGACGCGCGCCGTGGCGGGCCGCGATGATGCCGACGCGCATCTGGAAACCAGCGTGGGAGCCCACTGAGATGACCGACATCGCCAACACGCTCACCATTGACGGCCGGACCATCAGCTTCGAGCCGGGCCAGACCATCATGCAGGCAGCACTGGCTGCCGGCGTCTTCATGCCGCATCTCTGCTACAACCCGGAATTCAAGCCGCATGGTTCATGCAAGCTGTGCACCGTGACGGTGAATGGCAGGCCGCAGTCGGCCTGCACCATCGCCGCCATGCCGGGCCAGGAAATCCAGTCCGACACACCGGAGCTGAACGGCCGCAGGCGCGTGCTGCTGCAGATGCTGTTTGTCGAGGGTCATCACTTCTGCCCCGGCTGCGAAAAGAGCGGCAATTGCCAGCTTCAGGCGCTGGGCTATGAAATGGAAATGCTGTCGCCGCATTTCTCCCACTTCTTCCCCGACCGCGGTGTTGATGCCACCCACCCCGATGTGATGATTGATTTCGGCCGCTGCATCATGTGCGAGCTGTGCGTGCAGGCCAGCCGCGACGTTGACGGCAAGAACGTCTTCGCCCTGGCGGGCCGGGGGCTTGCATCCCATGTGGTGGTGAATTCGCCGTCCGGCAAACTGGGGGATTCAGCCCTTGAGGTCACCGACAAGGCGGTGGAGGTGTGCCCGGTGGGCGCCATCCTCAGGAAGCGGGTCGGCTTTGCCGTGCCCATCGGCGAACGCATCTATGACCATGATCCCATCAGCGTCAAAGCCCTGGAACCGGATGAGGCCTGAACCATGAGCAAAGCAGCAACCCTTGAAAAACCGGCGGCCGACAAGGCCAAAAAGCCAAAGCTTCGCATTGCCACCACGTCGCTGTCCGGCTGCTTCGGCTGCCATACCTCCTTCCTCGACATTGATGAGCGCATTCTTCAGCTCGTCGAGATTGCCGAGTTTGACCGCTCGCCCATCACCGATATCAAGCATTGCGGCCCCTGTGACATTGGCATCATCGAGGGGGGCGTGTGCAACGCCGAGAATGTCCATGTGCTTCGCGAATTCCGCGCCAATTGCAAAACCCTCATTGCCATCGGTGCCTGCGCCATCAACGGCGGCCTGCCGGCGCTGCGCAATCACCTTGATGTCACCGACTGCCTCACCCGCGTCTATTGCGACCGCGCCGGCGGCAAGAATCACACCGTGCCTAATGACCCGGAATTGCCACTATTGCTTGAGAAGGTTCACCCCATCAACGAGGTGGTGCGGATCGACTATTTCGTTCCCGGTTGCCCGCCCTCGGGCGATGCCATCTGGAAGTTTTTGACTGATTTGATCACCGGGCGCATGCCGCGCCTTGACCATGAACTCTTGCGTTTCGACTGACGGAGACTGCCTCATGTCATACCTTGAGACCGCCGCCAATCCCCAGGCCCTGCGCCGGGTTGCCATTGATCCCGTGAGCCGTGTGGAAGGCCACGGCAAGGTCACCATCCTGCTTGATGACGACAACAAGGTTCATCAGGTCCGGCTCCACATCGTCGAGTTCCGCGGCTTTGAAATCTTCATTGAGGGCAGGCCCTATTGGGAAGTGCCGGTGGCGGTGCAGCGCCTGTGCGGCATCTGCCCGGTCAGCCACCATCTGGCCGCTGTCAAGGCCATGGACATCATCGCCGGGGCGCGCGCCCTGCCGCCGACGGCCGAAAAGCTGCGCCGCCTCATGCATTACGGCCAGACGGTGCAGAGCCATGCGCTCCACTTCTTCCATCTCTGCTCGCCCGATCTGCTTCTCGGCTTCGACTGTGATGTGACCCGGCGCAATGTCATTGGCGTGGCCGCTGAATTTCCGGAAATCGCCACCCGCGGCGTGCTCATGCGCAAATGGGGCCAGGAGGTCATCAAGGCCACGGCGGGCAAGAAGATTCACGGCACCGGCGCCATTCCCGGCGGCATGAACAAGCGCCTCACCATTGAGGAGCGTGACCACCTGCGCAAGGACGCCGACACCATGGTGGGCTGGGCGGTGGACGCCATCAACATGGTGAAGAAGCTCCACCTCACCAAGCCCGAATTCTACAACCGCTTCGGCGAGTTTGAAGCCAGCATGATGGGCTTCGTTGATGCCCGCGGCGCCATGGACCTTTATCACGGTGGCCTGCGCGCCAAGGACAAGGACGGCAACATCATCTTCGACCATGTTGACTATGCCACCTACCAGCAGGTGCTGGACGAAGAGGTGAAGAGCTGGTCCTACATGAAGTTCCCCTACATCCGCAAACTGGGGCCGCAGAAGGGCTGGTATCGCGTCGGGCCGCTGGCTCGCGTGGCCGCCTGCGACTTCATCCCCACCCCGCTGGCCGAGGCCGAGCGCAAGGAGATGATGGCCATTGAAGGCGGCAAGGTGCCCCACGGCACGCTGCTCTATCACTGGGCCCGCCTCATCGAAGTGCTGTTCGGCGCCGAGATGATCCGTGAGCTTCTGGATGATCCGGACATCACCGGCAGCGACCTGATGGCCGACCTTGGTCCGCGCCAGCACGAGGCGGTGGGCGTCATCGAAGCACCGCGCGGCACGCTGTTCCATCACTACCGTGTGGGCGATGATGATCTGGTGAAATATTGCAATCTCATCGTTTCCACCACCAACAACAACCAGGCCATGAACGAGGCGGTGCGCAAGGTGGCAACCCAGTTCCTCGATGGCAAGGAAGTGACCGAGCCGCTGCTGAACCACATTGAAGTGGCCATCCGCGCCTATGACCCGTGCCTGTCCTGCGCCACCCATGCGCTGGGCAAGATGCCGCTGGAGGTTGATCTGGTGGACGCCGAAGGCACGCTCATCTCGCAGGGCCGCCGCAATATGGATGGTCTCGCCGAAACCTCGTGTCTCACGGGCTGATGAAGCTCGTTGTATTCGGCTACGGCAATGAAAGCCGGGGAGATGACGCCATCGGTCCCCGGCTTTTGCATGCCCTGGAGGCGTTGAACATACCCGGCGTGGACTGTGTCGAGGATTTCCAGTTGCAGATTGAGCATGCCCTCGATCTCGACGGGGCCGACCTCGCCCTGTTCCTTGACGCCGGTGAGGGAACGCCAGCACCCTTTGCCTTTTACGAGGCCAGGGAGATGCGCAACATCACCTCCTCCAGCCACGCCATCCTGCCGGGTTCGGTGCTCGGCGTTTACCGGCAGGTGAAGAACGCCGCCCCGCCGCCCGCCTTTGTGCTCTGTGTGCGTGGCGAACAATGGGAACTGGGCACCGACATGGGGGCAGCAGCTCAGCGCCACCTTGCAGCCGCGCTGGCCTTCGCCACGGATCTGCTGGCCGCGCCGGATGTTGCCGTCTGGCGCGCCCGCACTACGGGTGAGAGTCTCTGAACACTGCCGCCGCCACGGCCGCCTGACCGAGCGACACCCCGCCATCGCCCGGCGGCATCACGCGGTGATAGAGGGCTTCAAGCCCCTGGGCTTCCAGCCCGTCGCACACAGCGTCCAGCAGCAGGGCATTGTTGAAGCAGCCGCCCGACAGCGCCACCTGGGACACGCCATGCTGCCCCGCCAGCCGCGCTGCCTCCGCCACCACCATGGCGGCCAGCGTGCTGTGAAAGCGGGCGGCAATGTCAGACGTAGCGGCCCCGCGCTGCACGTCGTCAAGGATGTGGCGCATCAGCCCCGCCCAATCCGCGGGCGACACGACATCATCATAACACATCCGGTCAGAAGATCGCGCCGCACTGGCCTCCAGCAGCATCGCCGCCTCGCCTTCATAATTCTGCTCGTCCACACAGAGGCCAAGCAGGGCTGCCACCGCATCAAACAGCCGCCCCGCCGAGGTGGTGCGCGCCGACAGGGTGCTGCGGCACAATTTCACCAGCGCGTCTGCCCCACGGGCTTTCAGCGCGGCCAGCGCGGCATGGCCACCCACGGCATTCTCCCAGCCCAGCAGCGCTTCCACATAGGCCACGGCCATGCGCCAGGGTTCCCGTGCTGCCCGGTCACCGCCCGGCTGCGCCACCAGCGGAAAATGCGCCAGCCGTTCAAATCCCCGGAAACTGGCCAGCAGAAATTCCCCGCCCCAGATGGTGCCGTCGCTGCCAAGGCCCAGGCCATCCAGCGCCACGCCGATGACGGGCGCATGATCCAGCGCCAGTCCCCGCTCCGCCATCACCGCGGCAATATGGGCATGGTGATGCTGCACCGGCGTCAGCGGCACGGTAAACTGTGCCGCCAGTTCCTCGGCCCGGCGCGTGGAATGAAAATCGGGATGCAGGTCACAGGCCAGCGCCGCCGGGGCGGCCCGGTGCAGGGTGAGGAACAGTTCCACCGTGCGCGCATAATCAACGCGCGCCAGCGGCGTGGACAGATCCCCAATATGGGGCGAAGACACGGCGCGGTTGCCGCGCAGCAGGGTAACGGTGTTCTTCAGATCCGGCCCCAGCGCCAGAAGCGTGGGCGTTGCCCCGAAGCTGTCATGCAGGGTGACGGGGGCGGGGGCCAGGCCCCGCGCCCGGCGGATGGTGATGGCGCCACGCCGGGCGGGCCGCACCACCGAGTCATCGGCGCGGTGCACAATGGGCCGATTGTGCAGCAGGTGATGATCGGCAATGCCACCCAGCCGCGCCGTCGCATCATCATTATCCGTACACTGAGGTTCATCGGAAAGATTGCCGGAGGTCATCACCAGCGGCCGGTCCACGGCGCGCAGCAGAAGATGGTGCAGCGGCGTATAGGGCAGCATGATGCCCAGCCGGTCCTGTCCCGGTGCCAGGCCCGCCGCCAGGCCGGTGTTCGCCCTCTGCCGCAACAGCACAATGGGTGCGGCAGGCGATGTCAGCAGGCGTTCCGCTGCCTCGTCCACCACGGCCAGTGTACGCGCCACGGCAACATCGCGCACCATCAGCGCCATGGGCTTGCGGTCGCGCCGCTTGCGCTGGCGCAGGGCCGCCACCGCCTGTTCATTGCCGGCATCGCAGCACAGATGAAAGCCGCCCAGCCCCTTGATGGCGATGATCTTGCCCGCGCCGATGAGCCGCGCCGTTTCCGTTATGGCATCGCCTGCCCCCCCCTCCAGCCACAGTTTCGGCCCGCAGGCAGGGCAGGCAATGGGCTGGGCGTGAAAGCGCCGGTCGGCGGGATTGGCATATTCGCGCGCACAGTCGGGGCACAGCGGAAAGCCCGCCATGGAGGTGTTGGCGCGGTCATAGGGCACGGCGCGGATGATGGTCCAGCGCGGCCCGCAATGGGTGCAATTGGTGAAGGCATAATGCGCGCGCCGTTCCTGCGCCGCGAGAATTTCAGCGAGACATTCGGGGCAGGTGGCGGCATCGGCGGCAATACCAGTTTCGGGCTGGCTTGTCCGGCTGGGCAGAATGTCGAAATCATCCGGCAGGTCGGCGGCACTCGGTTCAATGCGGATGCTGTCGATGCGCGCCAGCGGTGGGGCGTTGCGGCGCAGGGTTGAAATGAATGCGTCCACATCGCCATCAATGAGAATGGTCACACCCTCGCCGTCATTCAGCACATGGCCGCGCCGGCCCATCTCGCGCGCCAGCCGCCACACGGTGGGCCGGAAGCCCACACCCTGCACCGTGCCCGAGACTTTGATGACATGAGCCGTCATCCCCGCGCCCTCAGCAGATGCGGGGCAGTTGTTCCCCCGCCAGCCAGTCGATGACGCGCTCGCCGCCCAACTGCGTCTTCATGCGCACCAGGGCGCGCGTGTCGGCCACCACCGCACCGATGATGGCGGCCTCAGCCCCCAGGGGGTGCGCCCGCATGACCGCCAGCAGGGCGTCGGCCTTCTCCTTCGGGCAGAAGGCCACCAGCTTGCCCTCATTGGCGATGTTAAGCTCGTCAAGGCCGAGAAATTCACAGGCCGCCTGCACATCGGGTTTCACCGGAATGGCGCGTTCATCCACCACCATGCCGGTGCGGCTTGCCACCGCCAGTTCATTGAGCACCGCGGACAGCCCGCCGCGCGTCGGGTCGCGCAGACAGTGCAGATCCGGCACGGCCGCAATCATCGCGGCCACCAGCCCATTCAGCGCCGCGCAGTCGGACACGATTTCCGACTCGAACTCCAGGCTCTCGCGCTTCGATAGAATGGCCACGCCATGGTCACCGATGGAACCATTGATGAGAATGGCATCGCCCGGTGCAATGCGGGCCGGCAGCAGTTCCACGCCATCGGGAATGACGCCAACCCCGGTGGTGGAAATGAACACGCCGTCGCCCTTGCCGCGCTCCACCACCTTGGTGTCGCCGGTGACAATGGCCACGCCCGCCTCCTTCGCCGCCGCCGCCATGCTGGCGGCAATGCGGTCAAGATCGGCCAGCGGATAGCCTTCTTCAAGAATGAAGCCGACGGTGAGATAGAGCGGTTTTGCCCCCGCCATGGCCACGTCATTCACCGTGCCGTTGACCGCGAGCTTGCCAATGTCGCCACCGGGAAAAAACAGCGGCGACACCACATGGCTGTCGGTGGAAATGGCAATGCGGCCTTGGGGCCTGGCCAGTTGCGCCTGATCAGAATCCTGCCGCAGCCCCTCGCTGTCGAAGTGGCGGCGAAACAATTCGTCGATCAGTTGCGCGCCGGCCCGGCCGCCGCCGCCATGGGTCATTTCCACCGCGCCGTTCTTGATGTCGAGCCGCGTGGTGAAACGCGTCCGGGGTTTTTGCACCGTCATGAAAGCCTCAGGCGTCTTCCTCGCCGAATTCATCTTCTTCTTCAGGCACAGGCAGGCCCTCGCGGTGGCGGGCATAGGACCAATAGGCCGCGCATGCCCCCTCGGAGGATACCATGCAACTGCCCATGGGGTTTTCCGGGGTGCAGATGGTGCCGAACAATTTGCAGTCGAGCGGCTGCTTCACGCCGCGCAGAATAGCCGGGCACTCGCAGCCCTTCACATCCTTGGCCGAGGAAGGCGTGATGTCAAAGCGCTTCTCGGCATCAAAGGCTGCATATTTTTCGCGGATCTTCAGCGCCGAGTGGGGCACAAAGCCAAGGCCGCGCCATTCAAAAGTGTCGCGCAGTTCCAGCACATCGGCCACCAGCGCCTGCGCCTTGGCATTGCCGTCGCGCGTCACCACGCGGGTATACTGGTTTTCCACCTCGGCCCGGCCCTCATTCAACTGGCGGATCACCATCAGCGCCGACTGCATCACATCCAGCGGCTCAAAGCCCGCAATCACCACCGGCTTTTTGAAGTGGCGCGCCGGTTCCTCATAGGGCCTGGACCCGATGATGGAACTGACATGCGAGGGGCCGAGAAAGCCGTCGATGCGCGCTTCGCCCGCATCGTCATGTTCGGGGCTTGCGAGAATGTGGCCGATGGCCGCCGGGGTCAGCACATGGTTGCAGAACACCGAGAAATTGCTCAGGCCTTCGCGCGCCGCCTGCTGGATCGCCACCGCCGTGGGCGGGGTGGTGGTTTCAAAGCCGATGCCGAAGAACACCACCTGTTTGGACGGATTATCGCGGGCGATTTTCAGCGCGTCCTGGGTGGAATAGATCATGCGGATGTCGGCACCCTCGGCCTTGGCCTTGAGCAGCGAGCGCCGCTTGCTGCCGGGCACGCGCATCATGTCGCCATAGGACAGAAGAATGGCGCCGTGCCGCTCGGCCAGTTCCATGGCGTTATCGAGCCGCGCAATGGGCAGAACGCACACCGGACAGCCGGGGCCATGCACGAAATGCACATTTCCCGGCATCAGATCCTGCACGCCATAGCGGAAGATGGCGTGGGTGTGGCCGCCGCAAAACTCCATGATGCGATAGCTGCGGGCGGGCCTGGCTTCCGCCGCAATGGCCCGCGCCAGCGACTGCGCCAGATCGGCGGCGCGAAACTCGTCGACATATTTCATGACGGGGCGGCCTCGCTGGTGATGCCCGCCTCGCGCATCATGGCCAGCGTTTCCTGCGCCTCCTCCTCGGACAGGGCGCTCAGCGCATAGCCGACATGGACCAGCACATAGTCGCCCGCCTTCACATCATCCACCAGCGCCATGGAAATCTTCTTGCGGATGCCGCCCAGCATGACAACGCCGTTCTGTCCATCGGCCTCAAGGCTCAGAACCTGCGCGGGAATGGCAAGACACATGGTAATTTCTCCTATGCTGCCGCCCGCGCCGCGGGGTCGCTGAGCCACTGATACCATTCCGCCAGACCTTCACCGCTGGTGGCGGAAACCGTCATGATGCGGGCGCGCGGGTTGACCCGGCGCACATTGGCCTCGGCCTTGGCCATGTCATAGGAAAGATGCGGCAGCAGGTCGATCTTGTTGATCAGGACGAGATCGGCCGAGGCAAAGATGTCGGGATATTTGAGCGGCTTGTCCTCGCCCTCGGTGACCGAGAAAAGCGCCACGCGGGCCGCCTCGCCCAGATCGAAGGCGGCCGGGCACACGAGATTGCCGACATTCTCGATGAACAGCACGCTGGCGGGTGCAGGCTTCAACTGTTCCAGCGCCCCCATCACCATATGGGCATCAAGGTGACAGCCGCGCCCCGTGTTGATCTGCACCGCTGCCGCCCCCGTGGCGCGGATGCGCTCGGCGTCGTTGGAGGTTTCCTGATCGCCCTCGATGACCGCCACCGGCAGCTTGCCCTTGAGGTCGGTGATGGTGCGCACCAGAAGCGTCGTCTTGCCCGAGCCGGGGCTGGACACCATGTTGAGCGCGAAGATGCCGCGCATTGAAAAGTACTTGCGGTTGGCCCCCGCCAGATCATTGTTCTTGGACAGAATGTCCTGTTCGATCTGCACCATGCGGGCAGGGGACACATCCGGCGCGTGGGCCGCCGGCCGGAAGGATTTGAAATGGTCGGTATCGTGGGTCACCCCCTCGATCCGCACTTCGCCATGGCCGCAGCCGCAGGTGGCGCACATCAGACGACCTCCAGTTCCTTGATTCGCAATTGCTCGCCGCCGGTGATCTGCAGCAGCACCGCGCCACACACCGGGCAGGGGTCATAGCGCTCGGCAATTGTCACCGTCTTCATGCAGGTGCCACAGAAGCCCTGGCCCGTGGGTGTGACAATTTCCAGCCGGGCGTTTTCCGCCAGCGTGCCGCGCGTCACCGCGTCGAAGCAGAATTTCATCGCCTCCGGCTCGGCACCGGAGAAGGGCCCCACCTCCAGCCACACGGTCTTCACCCGGGCGAAGTTCTGTTTCTTCGCCTCGGCCTCCAACACGCTGATGATGCCCTCGCACAGCGACATTTCGTGCATCAAATCCTCGCAAGGCGCGGGGGGCGGAAAAGCCCCCTCTCGCTGACCTGATTTTTACCAGCCGCAGGGCTGAAACTGCAAGGATTGTAAGCACGGAAGCCAGGGGCACCATGATAATAGGGCCTCGACCCCCCGGTTTCGTTGCCATAAACTCACAGGGCGGAAAGCCGCTTTTCAGTTTTTGCGGCTGCGAGGGGTCATGGAGCGGGTCAGCATCACCATTGACAGCGATTTGCTGGAACGGCTGGAAAAATACATGGCCGGGCGCGGTTATGCCAGCCGGTCAGAGGCCCTGCGCGACATGGTGCGCGGCGCGCTGATGGCGGAGGAGGCCCCGGCGGAGGGCGCTTGCCTGGCCGCCCTCACCTATGTTTACGACCATCACAAGCGCCAGCTCTCCAACAAGCTGACCGAGGCCCACCACGACCATCACGGCCTGTCCATTGCCACCATGCATGTGCACCTCGACCATGACTCCTGTCTGGAAGTGTCCATTCTGCGCGGCCCGGTGAAGGAGGTTAAGGCATTGGCCGATCGCGTGGTGACGCAAAGCGGTGTGCGTCACGGCCATGTTCACATGGTGCCCGCCGAAATCTCTCTGGAGGCCCACAGCCACCCCCACGGCCATGACCACCCCCACGGCCATGACCACCCCCACAGCCACGGCTCCAACCCCCGTCACAGCCACCCGGATTTTCACCTGCACGAGCACATCAAGGCGCGCTGAATCGACCGCTTGACAGTCGCGACAGTATGATAAATCATCAAGAATATCATACTGTCGGAGGAATACCATGCGCCTTGGCCTTGTGTTCATTGCAACCTTGCTGGGCTGCGCCACACCGGCGCTTGCCCATTTTCAGGAGCTGCTGCCCTCGACCGATCTGGTCGGCCCCGCCGCCCCTGAGGTGACGCTGGACCTGACCTTCACCCACCCCATGGCGCGCGGCCCGGTCATGGAGATGAAACGGCCCCAGCGCTTCGGCGTGGTGACGGAGGCAGGGGATACGGACCTGCTCACCACCCTCACCGAAGCCCCACGCGACGGCAAAACCGCATGGACGGCGCCCTATCGCCCTGCCGGTCCCGGTGACTACATTTTCTACGTGGAACCCCAGCTCTATTGGGAGGAGGCCGAACAGAAGTCCATCATCCACTATGCCAAGGTGGTGGTGGACGCCTATGACGCGGGCGAGGGCTGGGATCGCCTCATCGGCCTGCCGGTGGAAATCGAACCACTCACCCGGCCCTATGGCCTGTGGACCGGCAACGTTTTTTCCGGACTGGTGCGCAAGGACGGCAAGCCTGTGCCCTTCGCCACGGTGGAGGTGGAATGGGTGAACGACGGGTCGCTCACCCCCCCGGCCGATGCCTTTGTGACGCAGGTGGTGAAGGCCGATGGCAATGGTGTCTTCACCTATGCCCTGCCGCGTTCCGGCTGGTGGGGTTTTGCCGCACTGGTGGATGGCGATACACCCCTCAACGGCCCCGATGGCAAACCCCATGATGTGGAACTGGGCGGCCTTCTCTGGGTCAAGGCCACGGACATGAAGTAATGGCCCATATACCGGATGGTCTGCTCTCCCTTCCCGTCACTCTGGCGGGTGGCGTGCTGGCGGCGGCGGCCCTTGCCGCCACGGCGCGCCGTCTCCATGAGGATGAGCTGCCGCGTGTGGCGGTCATGGCGGCCGTGTTCTTTGTGGCCAGTCTTGTGTCGGTGCCCATGGGGCCGACGTCCATTCATCTCATTCTCTCCGGTCTCATGGGCGTCATCATCGGCTGGGCCACCGTGCCCGCAGTCTTTGTCGGCCTGGTGCTGCAGGCCGCCTTCTTCGGCTTCGGCGGTTTTGTCGCATTGGGCGTCAACACCGTGAATATCGCCATGCCAGGCGCGGTGCTTGCCGCCCTTGCCGCACCGCTGCTGCGGCGGGGCACGCCCTTGCGCGCCGGGCTTGTGGCTGCTGCCGTGGGTGCGCTCAGTGTTGCCGCCACCGGGCTTCTGGTCATGGCTGCCCTGTGGGCGTCCGATCAGGCCTATGCGCTTTCGGCCAGTGTCATGCTCCTCTCCTATGTCCCGCTGGCTCTGGCCGAGGCGGTGCTGTCCGGTGTCGCCGTGACATTTCTGGCGCGCGTCAAACCCGAACTGCTGGGAAGGAAACCATGAAACGCCTGCTCACCCTTGTCTTTCTGGCGGTGCTGCTGTCATCGCCAGCCCTTGCCCATAATCTGAAAATCTTTGCTGCCGCTGCGGCGGGCGGGGTCAGCGGCAAGGTCTATTTTGTCGGCGGGGGTGCGGCCCAAAACGTCCCCGTGGCGCTGAAGGGTGCCGACGGCCAGACGCTTGCCACGGTGACCACCGCTGCCGATGGCAGCTTCACCTTTGCCACTCTTCCCGCCGGAACCGTTGCCGTCACAGCTGCCGGCGGGGACGGGCATATGGCCACCTTTCCCCTGAGCGCTGCAGCAGGGGGCGCGGAAGCAAAGCCCGCCGCCACAACACCAGCAGGCTGCGATGGTGCGCTGAGCCAGCAGCTTCTGCCGCTGGCGGAGCGTCTGGATGCGCTGGAAAGCAGCCTGCGCCTGCGCGATGTTCTCGGCGGTCTTGGTTACATCTTCGGCCTGTTCGGTCTGTGGGCCTGGATGAAGGCGCGAGGCCGCACCCCATGAGCACCGGACATGCCAGCGCCCTGTTCTGGCACGGCCATGACCATGGCTTTGCCGCCCGGCTTGATGCGCGGCTGCGGCTGCTGGCGGTCATAGCCTTCGTTGTGCTGCTGCCCGCTTTGTCGTCCCTCGTCAGCGTGCTCATGGCGCTGGCGCTTGCCGCCGCTCTGGCCGTTGTGGCGCGCCTTCCCGCTGGCCCCACGCTGAAGCGTCTGGCGGTCATGGAAGGGTTTCTGCTGGTGCTGGTGATAACCTTGCCCTTCACCATGCCGGGCGAGGCCGCCTTTCAACTCGGCCCCGTCACCGCCTCATGGCCGGGCATCATCCGTTCACTGACCATCATGCTGCGTGTTGCGGCGGCAGCACTGGTCATCGCCGCCCTTCTCTCCGGCCTCGGCAGTCTGGGCCTGGCCACCGCCATGGCCGGTCTTGGTCTGCCGCACAGGCTGGTGGGCCTGTTCCTGCTTACCTTCCGCCACATCGGCCTGTTGCAGCAGGAATATGAGCGCCTCATCCGCGCCATGAAGGCCCGCGCCTTCCGCTTTTCCACCTCGCCCCATGGCTGGGCCGCGCTGGGTCAGTTGCTGGGCATGCTGCTCATCCGCGCCGAAGCCCGCAGCACGCGCCTTGCCCGCGCCATGAAGGCGCGCGGTTTTTCCGGCCAGTTCATTGAGCGTGCCCAAACCCCCCTGACCACAGCGGACTGGCTTTTCCTCAGCCTTTGGAGCTTGGCCCTTGCCGCCCTGCTGCTGGGGAGCCGCGCAGCATGACCACCCCCCTTTTCCAGCTTGAGGGCGTTGCCGCCGGCTATCCGGGCCAGCCGGTGCTGCGCGGGGTGGACCTTTCCCTCGCCCCCGGTGAGCGGCTGGCCTTGCTCGGTGACAATGGCGCCGGCAAAAGCACGCTGCTTCTGGCCATGACCGGTTTTGTGCCCATAACAGCAGGCCGCCTCACCGCCTTTGGCGCCCTGCGCCACAGCGAGGCGGATTTCCGCGCTGTGCGCGCCCGCGCCGGTCTGGTGTTTCAGGAATCTGAAGACCAGTTGTTCTGTCCCACCGTGCTGGAGGACGTGGCCTTCGGGCCGCGCAATCTCGGCCACTCGCGCACCGAGGCCCTCGCCATCGCCCAGGCCACGCTGCAGCGTCTCGGGCTGGACGAACTGGCCCCGCGCATTTCGCAAAACCTGTCCGGCGGCCAGAAGCGCCTGGTGGCGCTGGCCACCGTACTCGCCATGGCACCCGAGGTGCTGCTGCTCGACGAGCCCACCACAGGCCTTGATGCCGCCGCCCATGCGCGCCTGTGCAGCCTGCTGGAAACCCTGCCGCAGGCCATGGTCATCGCCAGCCATGACATGGACTTTGTTGCCCGTTTTGCCACCAGCGCGGTGCTGCTCAAGGACGGCCGCAGCCATGCGGCCACGCTCCATGTCCATGAGTTCAAACGGCGCCAGGCCCATCTTCACCTGCATGGGGAAACCGCCAATGCCGCAGGCCACAGCCACCGCTATGACATGGTTTCACCAAAGCCCCGGAATTGAAGTTCTCAAATGGACGGGTCGTGGGCGGCCAGTTCCATCAGCCGCACCTGCTCGCGCAGCCAGTCGCGGAAGAATGACACCTTGGGCAGATTGAGCTTGGCCCGCGGTGACACCATGAAATAGGCGAAGTCCAGCGGCACCGCATCGGTAAAGGGCAGGATGAGCCGCCCGCGCCGGATGTCCTCCGCCGCCAGCCGGTGCTTGGCCAGCGCCACCCCGCGCCCCAGCACCGCCGCCTCGATGACCAGGCTCGACTGGTTGAAGCGGGGGCCCCGCGTACCGTCCACCTCGGCCGCATCCGCCGCGCGCAGCCACATGTCCCAGCTGGGGCAGGAGGGATCATTGTCCGGACTGTCATCATGCAGCAGGGTGAAGTGCTTCAGGTCGGCTGCGCTGGCCAGCGGCCGGTCGCGGCTCGCCAGACTAGGCGCACACACCGGCACCACTTCCTCCGACAGCAGCCGCTCCACCACCAGTTCAGGATAATTGCCCGCGCCATAGCGGATGGCCATGTCGGTGCCGTCGCGGGCAAAATCCACCAGCTGCATGGATGACGACACATGCACATCAATGTCCGGGTGCTGCTGCTCAAAATCCTGCAGGCGCGGCAAAAGCCACTTGGCGGCAAAGGACGGCGCCACCGAAACCCGCAGCACGCCGCGCTCGCCCAGCGCATCAATGGCGTCCATGGCGGCGGCCAGATGGGAAAAACCCTGCTTCAGATCGGCAAAGGCCGCCGCGCCTGCATCCGTCAGCACCAGCCCGCGGCCCGAGCGCTGCAGCACCGGCATGCCGATGTGGTCCTCCAGCAGGCGAATCTGATGGCTGATGGCCGCCGGTGTTACCGACAGTTCCTGTGCCGCCTGGGTGAGGCTCAAATGGCGTGCCGCCGCCTCGAAGGCGCGCAGGGCATTGAGCGGGGGAAGGGCGCGGCGCACGGTCAGAAGCCATGCACCGGGCGCGGCGGCTCGCCCGCATTGACCCCGCCGATGCCGCTGGTGCGGGCAATGCGCACGCCGCGCTGCTTCATGTCCTTGAGAATGACATACATCTTGGCCGCCAGCAGCGCATCCTCGAAGGCGTCATGCTGGTTGATGGGCGGCAGCTTCAAGTCCCCGCGTATGGCTTCAAAACGCAGATCAAGCTGGGTGCCCTGGGGCGCATCGCCATATTTGCGCTCGTAATAGAGCTTGGACACTTCAATCCGCTCGTTGGGCAGGCGCACGCCGAGATGATGCAGCACATATTTGTCGAGCATGCTCATGTCGAAATCGATCCAGTAGCCCAGAATGGGCCGCGATCCGATGAAGCGCAGCAAATCCGGCAGCACCTCAGCCATGGGTTTGGCGCTTTCCACATCGCGGTGCAAGAGGCGGTGAACCTTCATGGCCTCGGGCCGCATCTCAGCCTCCGGCTTCACCAGCGCGGTGAAGGCTGCATGCGTGACAATCCGGTTGTCCTTGATCCGGATGGCGGCCACCGAAATCACGTCATCAATCCACGGATCAAAACCCGTCGTTTCGCAATCAAGCGACACCACCTCGCCGCTGTCGTCTCGGTCATAGAGAAACTTGAAGCTCGTGTCCTGGATCACGAAGCGGTCAATGGTATGGCGGAGAAAGCGCAGCATGACGCCTCAGAACATCCGCAGATTATAATGGGCGCGCACCAGTTCGCGGAATTCCTTCACCACGCGCAGAGCATCGCGCAGCAGGTCGCGTTCCAGTGTGGTCAGCGTCGACGGTTTGATATCGGCCTCGGCTTCGGGGTTGCCGTGTTTCACCGCCGCCAGCTGCGAGCGCAGCCTGAGTTCCATGAGATAGCGGAAAGCACCGGCCAGTTCCTTGGCCATGTCGCCGTCCAGCGCGCCCTGGGCGGCCAGCGCCTCAATGCGCGTCAGCGTGCCGGTATCGGCAATGCCCTTTTCAATGGCATAGCTGCGAATGCCGTGAACAATCGGAAACACACCGGCCTTTTTCAGATTGATGGCATCCTCGCGCCCCACCGATGACATCAGCGCATTCAGCATGCCGCCGGACCCGGCAAACATGTCGATGGCCTTGGCAAAATGCGCCATGTGGATTTTCTCGCCGCGCAGCACATCAAACAGAGCCGACTTGGCGCGGGCCAGCAGGTCGGGGTTACGCCCCACCGGAATGGCATCCGCCAGAATGGCGAGATACATGGGGGTGTTTTCCTCCGGCGTCATCACCCAGCCCTTCACCTGGCGGATGAAGTCCTCCACCGGCATGGACCAGATGGGGTTGCGCACCATGATGTTGCCGGGGCAGGGCGGAAAGCCCAGCCGCTCCAGCGCCGAGGTGAAGAGTTTGCGGAAGGCGGTAAGGTCCTCCTCCGCCACCGGGCCGGCCAGCAGCAGCCCGTTGTCCTGGTCGGTGCGCACCGTCTGTTCGCCGCGCCCCTCCGAGCCCATGATCATCAGGCAGCCCTTGCTGAGAATGCTCTTGGGCGCGGTGAGTTCAAACAGCTTGGCAAACAGCCGCCGGTTCAGGTCAGAGGTGATCTCGGCAATGAGATCGGCCTTCACCCCCTGCCGGTGCAGGCGTTCCACCTGGGCCTGAATGTCCGACGCCGTGGTTTCAAGATCGGCGATGGACTTGGCCCGGTCGATGCGGCCCGGAATAAGCTGTGAATTGCCGGCAAACAGGCCGAGAATGCCAATGTCTTCCAGCATGCCCGCCAGTTCGCCATTATCGCGCACCGCCAGCCGGCGCTTGTTGTGGCGCGTCATCAGCAGCAGGGCGTCGATGATAAAGTCATCCTTGTCCACTGCCACCACATCGAAGTGGCAGACATCCCTGACCGGTGTGGTGGCGGCCTTCGCCTTGTTCAGCACGGCCTTGGCCAGGTTCATGCCGGTCACCACGCCGACGCGCTGACCATCGCGCACGAACAGCGCATTGGTGTGGCTGTCCTGCATGGCCATGGCGGCTTCCTTGATGGTGGCATCAGCCGCAATGAACACCGCCGGCTGCAGCCGCGCTTCGGAAATCCGGGCCCGCAGCACCGACTCCACACCCTGGCCCTCGCGGCTCTGGGCCAGCGCATCAAGCTTGCGGGAAATTTCGGAATAGAAGAAGGCGCCGAAGGCGGGATTGTTCTGGGTAAGGCCCAGCACAATATCCTTGGGAATGAGATAGCACAGCGTCTCTTCAGCGGCCACGAAGGCGCTGCCGGGCTTGCCGTGGATCAGCGCCCGGGCATCGAAACTGTCCTTCGCCTCCAGCACATGGTCCACTTCGCCGTCGCGCCGTTCTTCCACCAGCCCCTTGATGATGACGTGAAAGAACTGGGCCGGCTGGTCGGCGGCGATGATCACCTGGCCGGGGGCGAAATAGCCCACATCCAGCGCCTGGCGGAGCTGGTCGATTTCGGCGGCGTCCAGACGGTCAAAGGGCGGGTTCCGGCTGTCAAAGGATTGCGGCATGTCAGGCTCGAGAAACGGGTTCAGCGGTAACTATAAAGAAAAAGGCCGGGGATTCTATCCCCGGCCCCTGTCTTGTTGGCGGAATTTTCAGTGCGAAACCGCACCCGCCGCACCAATGCCGGTTTCCGACCGGACATACTGGTCATCGAAGCCCGCCTTGTCGATCTGGCCCCGCTTGGAGCTGTCGATCATCGAGCCGATCCAGATGCCGAGGAAGGCCAGCGCCATGGAGAACAGCGCCGGGTTGGCATAGGGGAAGGGCGCTGAGCCCTTCTCGTGGAGAAGCACCGCCTCCCACACGCCGGGGCTGAGAATGGTCAGACCGACGGAGGAGATGAGGCCCAGGATGCCGCCGATGACCGCACCCTTCGTGGTCATGCCCTTCCAGAAGGTGGACATGACCAGGATCGGGAAGTTGGTGGACGCCGCGACCGCGAAGGCCAGACCCACCATGAAGGCCACGTTGATGTTCTCGAACACATAGCCGAGACCGATGGCAATGATGCCAATGACCACGGCGGCGATCTTCGAGATCCGGATTTCCTTGGCTTCGTTGACCGAGCCCTTGGCAAACACCGAGGCGTAGAGGTCATGGCTGACGGCGGAGGCGCCGGCCAGCGTCAGACCCGCCACCACCGCCAGAATGGTGGCGAAGGCAACGGCCGAGATGAAGCCCAGGAACATGTCGCCGAGAACGGCGCGCGACAGATGGATGGCCGGCATGTTGGTGCCGCCCAGCAGGTCCTTGATCTTGTCGTAGGTCACCGCCCCCGTCGTGGCGTCGGTGGCCGTCTTGTAGAAGGACGCATCATTCATCAGGAGGGCGATGGCGCCGAAACCGATGATGAAGGTCAGGATGTAGAAGTAGCCGATGAAGCCGGTGGCATAGAACACCGACTTGCGCGCCTGCTTGGCATCCGACACGGTGAAGAAGCGCATCAGAATGTGGGGCAGGCCGGCGGTGCCGAACATCAGCGCCAGGCCAAGTGAAATGGCCGACACCGGGTCCGTCACCAGCGAGCCGGGGCCCATGATGGCGCCGGCCTTGGGATGAACGTTGACCGCAGCCTGGAACAGAGCCTCCGGGCTGAAGTTGAACTTGACCAGCACCATCAGCGCCATCAGCGTAGCGCCGCCGAGCAGCATGATGGCCTTGATGATCTGCACCCAGGTGGTGGCAACCATGCCGCCGAAGGTGACGTAGATGATCATCAGCAGGCCAACGATGATGACGGCGTAGCCATAGGGCAGGCCGAACAGCAGCTGGATGAGCTTGCCGGCGCCGACCATCTGGGCAATGAGATAGAAGGCCACCACCGCGAGGGTGGAAATGGCCGCCATCTTGCGGATGGGCGATTGTTCAAGGCGGAAGGACGCCACGTCGGCGAAGGTGTATTTGCCGAGGTTGCGCAGCCGCTCCGCGATCAGGAACAGAATGATCGGCCAGCCGACCAGCCAGCCCACCGAATAGATGAGGCCGTCATAGCCGGAGCCGAACACGATGCCGGAAATGCCGAGGAAGGATGCCGCCGACATGTAGTCGCCGGCGATGGCCAGGCCGTTCTGGGTGCCGGTGATGCCGCCACCCGCCGAATAGAACTGGGCCGCTGACTTGGTCTGCGAGGCCGCCCACTTGGTGATGCCAAGGGTGAGTGCCACGAAGATCACGAACATGATGATGGCATGCCAGTTCGTGGCCTGCTGCTGCACCGCGCCGCCGACCGCATCGGCCAGGGCAGGCGTGGCCAACAGGGCCGCCGCCAGAGAGGAAAGAGCGATCTTCTTCATTTCACCGCATCCTTCTTGATCTTGTCGGTCAGTTCATCGAACTCGGAGTTGGCGCGCTTCACATAGATGCCGGTGAGCACGAAGGCCGAGATGATGACGGCGACGCCGATGGGAATGCCCACTGTGGTCACCCCGGCGCCGAGCGGCGTGGCGAGGAAGGGCTTGTTGAAGGCCACCAGCAGAATGAAGCCGAAGTAGATGAGAAGCATGAGGGCGCTGAGAAGCCAGGCAAAGCTGGTCCTTTTCCGCACCAGCTCCTGGAAGGCGGGATTCTGGCGAATCCGCGAGCTGAGGTTTGAGTCCATATAAGTCTCCCTAGTGCGGCGGTTGCCCGGATGCCGGAGCGGTTTTCTGGAGCGCAGGCCTTAAGGCGCGCACCCCTCCCGCTTTCCGGCGAGTCTAGTGCCGCAAGCCTCTAGGGTTACACATCCGTTAACCCCCTGACACTGGCCATTGGTTGTGCGACTTTAGATAAATAAATCTATGAAAATCCGGCATTTTATGCTGCGCCGCAATAACTGGCCCCCGTCATTCTGCTGCGCCGCCGCATGGGGGATCGCAACCGGACCGCACTGTCATGCCTGCGGCCAATTTACGCTCGAATCCGGTCTCCCCATGCTTTATTGCGGATGCGAGAGAATTTTCCCCATGACCGAACAAGCCACCAGCCTACCCCTGTTTCCAGCCCTCGCCTCCCGGCTGATGCAGCCTCTGCCGCTGTTTCCGCTGCGGCTGGCGGCCCAGAAGGTGGTGGACAGCCTGGCCGCCCGCCACCCCGGCCTGTTTGCCCGGCTGGGCGATCAGGCCAGCAAGACCTTCCTGCTCGATCCCACCGATCTGCCCTTCGCCTTCATTCTCCGTCCCCGGCCCGACAAGCCGGCCATTGACGTGGTGAAGCGCGGCGAGGCCGTGGCCTGGGAGGCCCATATCGCCGGTCCCTTTGCGGCGCTGCTCGGCATGCTGCACGGAACCATGGATGGCGATGCCCTGTTCTTCTCGCGTGATATCATCATCGAAGGCGACACCGAGGCGGTGCTGGCGCTGCGCAATGCCCTTGATGACGCCGAGATCGACCTTCTGGGTGAGATCACCGCCAGCCTCGGTCCGCTTGGGCCCTGGCTGGAAAAGCCCCTGCGCAGCCTGACCCCCGTGGCCGAACGCCTGACCGGCGTGGCGCTGACCCGCGCCAGGGCGGAGCCGTCAGATGCTTGAACTGGTTTGTCCGGCGGGCACTCCGGCGGCACTGCGCACGGCGGTTGATGCCGGGGCCCATGCCATCTATTGCGGCTTTGCCGATGAGACCAATGCCCGCAACTTTCCCGGCCTCAATTTCTCGCGCGACGAGCTGAAGTCCGGCATTGCCCATGCGCAGGCCAGGGGCGCCAGGGTTCTCGTCGCCATCAACACCTTTCCGCGCGCCGGTGAACCCGGCCTGTGGCACCGCGCCATTGATGATGCCGCGCGCCTTGGCGCGCATGCCGTCATTCTGGCCGACATCGGCCTTCTGGCCTATGCGGCGGAGAAACATCCGGCCCTGCGCCGTCACCTTTCGGTGCAGGCGGCGGCGTCCAATGCCGATGCCATCAATTTCTACGTCCATGAATTCGGGGTGAAGCGCGTGGTGCTGCCGCGCGTGCTGAGTGTCGAGGAAATCGCCACCATCAACCGCGACATCTCTTGCGAAACCGAAGTGTTCGTCTTCGGTGGCCTGTGCGTCATGGCGGAGGGGCGCTGTTCACTGTCCTCCTACGCCACCGGCAAGTCACCCAACATGAACGGCGCCTGCTCGCCCGCCAGCCATGTGGTGTACAAGCAGGAGGGCGATGGTCTGGCCGCGCGTCTTGGCGACTTCACCATCCAGCGCGTCGGCAAGGGTGAGGCCGCTCCCTATCCCACCCTGTGCAAGGGCTGCTTCAGCGCCGGTGACTATGAAGGTCATGTTTTTGAAGACCCGGTGAGCCTCGATGCCGCGCAACTGATCCCCCGGCTTGCCGAAGCGGGGGTGACAGCACTGAAGATCGAAGGCCGCCAGCGCAGCCGCGCCTATACCGAGGCGGTGGTCAGGGCCTTCCGCGCGGCGGTGGATGCCCATGCCAGAGGCCTGCCCATTCCCGCCGGGGTGTTGCAAAATCTCACCGAGGGCCAGCGCAGCACGGCAGGCGCCTATAAAAAGAGCTGGCGCTGATGAAACTCACCCTGGGTCCCCTTCTCGGCCACTGGCAGCCGCAGGCCTGGGCCGATTTCTATGCCCGCGTGGCCGATGAGGCCGATGTTGACCGCGTTGTGCTGGGCGAAGTCGTCTGTTCCAAGCGCCTGCCCTTCATCGCGGATCTCATGGCCCCCGCCATGGAGCGCCTTTCCCGCGCCGGTAAGCAGGTGGTGCTGGCCTCGCTGGCGCTGGTCACCCTGCCGCGTGAGCGCGCTCTCTGCGCTGATGTGGCAGCCGCCACCGAAGGATTGGTGGAGGTCAATGACCCCACCCTGTTGCATTATCTGGAAAGGGGCCGGGCCTTCACCGTGGGGCCGCTGGTCAATGTCTATAATGAGGGCACGCTGGCCTATTTGGCCGCCCGCGGTGCCGAAACGGTCTGCCTGCCGCCGGAACTGCCGCTGGCCGCCATCACCGCTCTTGCCGCTGCGAAGGTGACGGATATTGAAGTCTGGGGCTTTGGCCGGGTGCCGCTGGCCATTTCCGGGCGCTGCTATCACGCCAGGGTGCATGGCCTGCACAAGGATTCCTGCCAGTTCGTCTGCGGGGAAGATCCGGATGGCTTGCCGGTGGAGACACTGGACCATGAGAGTTTTCTGGCCGTCAACGGTGTGCAGACCCTGTCGTTCACCGCCGCCTGCGTGCTGCAGGAAGTGGACGCCCTGAAACAGGCAGGGGTGGCGCGGCTGCGCCTGTCGCCACAGCAGACCGACATGGTGGCGGTGGCGAAAATATTCCGTGAACGGATCAAGGGGTCGCTGGCCGCGGCTGCGGCGGTACGCCAGCTTCAGGCGCTGGTACCGGACATGCCGCTGGCCAACGGTTTCATGGTGGGCCGGTTCGGGGCGGAGCGGATCACTGTTTAGCTGGACGGCGTGACGTGCCGCCGCTCAACGTGCCCAGGTCGTCCGGCAAGCGACAACTTCGCCGGATTTTTTGCCCGCCGTGAGATCACCTTGCCCTTTGCCACCACGGCCAGCCGCTCGGCCCTGAGGCGCAGCGCTTCAATGGGGTGGCCCGCATCCAGCACCACCAGATCGGCGGACTTGCCCACCGCCAGACCATAATCCTGAAGCCCCATGATGGCGGCATTCTCCGTCGTCACCATGTCAAAGCAGTGCCGCATCTGCTTTGGTGAGGTCATCTGCGCCACATGCAGCCCCATGAAGGCCACATCCAGCATGTCCGCCGTGCCAAGCGGATACCACGGATCGAGCACGCAATCCTGCCCGAAGCCCACGCGAATGCCGTGTGCAATCATTTCCGGCACGCGCGTCTGGCCGCGCCGCTTGGGATAGCTGTCGTGCCGCCCCTGAATGACGATATTGATGAGCGGATTGGGAATGGCCGCCACTTCGGCCTCGGCCATCAGCGGCAGCAGTTTCGACACATAATAATTGTCCATGGAATGCATGGAGGTGAGGTGCGATCCCGCCACCCGCCGCTGAAGACCAAGCCGCTGGGTTTCAAAGGCCAGCTGCTCGATGTGGCGCGAGTTCGGATCATCCGTCTCGTCACAATGCATGTCCACCATCAGGCCGCGCTTTGCCGCAATTTCACACAATTCCGTCACCGAGCGGCGGCCATCCGCCATGGTGCGTTCGAAATGCGGAATGCCGCCCACAATATCAACGCCCATGTCCAGCGCGCGCAGCAGGTTCTGCTTCGCTGTGGCGCTGCGGTAGAAACCGTCCTGCGGAAAGGCCACCAGTTGCAGGGTGATATAGGGCGCCACCTTCGTCTTCACCGACAGCAGCGCCTCCACCGCCAGCAGCCGGTCATCGCACACATCCACATGGCTGCGGATGGCGAGAAGCCCCATGCTTGCCGCCCAGTCGCAATAGGCCAGCGCCCGCTCCTCCACCGCCGCATGGGTCAAAAGCGGTTTCAGCTCACCCCACAGCGCAATGCCCTCCAGCAGCGTGCCCGAGGCATTGATGCGCGGAAGGCCATAGGACAGCGTCGCATCCATATGGAAATGCGGGTCCACGAAGGGCGGCGACACAAGACAGCCGGTGGCGTCCACCGTTTCCCGTGCCTCGCCGGCAATGGTTGGGGCGATCTCCGCAATCCGGCCCGCCTTCACGGCAATGTCGGCTACGCGGCCATCACTCAGCGTGCCGCCCGTGAGAATGAGATCGAACATCAGCGTTCTCCCTTGTGATAGGGCACCATGAGGGCGCGCGGATAGGCGGCGCGCCGCGACACCAGAATAAGCGCGATGATGGAGAGCACATAAGGCAGCATGAGGAACAGCTGATAGGGCACCACCGCGCCCGCCCATTGCTGCAGGCGCAGCTGATAGGCATCAAACAGGCCAAACAGCAGGGCGCCCACCAGCGCCTTGCCCGGCCGCCACGAGCCGAACACCACCAGCGCCACCGAAATCCAGCCGCGCCCGTTGATCATGTCGAAGAAAAAGGAATTGAAGGCTGAAAGCGTCAGGAAGGCCCCGCCCACCCCCATCAGCGCCGATCCCGCCACCACCGCCCCTATGCGCACGGCAATGACATTGATGCCCTGGGCCTCGGCGGCAGCCGGGTTTTCGCCCACCGCCTTGATGGCCAGCCCCAGCGGCGTGCGGGCCAAAAGCCAGGCCACCAGCGCCACCATGACGAAGGCGAGATAGGTAAGCGGCGTCTGGCGGAACAGCGCCTCGCCGACAAAGGGCAGGTCCGACAGCCCCGGCACAGCCCAGGGCTGGAAGGGTTCAATCTTGGGCGGGCTGGTCACCTCCGGCAGGGCCAGCCGGTAGAAATAATAGGCAAGCGACGAGGCCAGCAGCGTGATGCCGATGCCGGTCACATGCTGCGACAGGCCAAGCGGCACCACCAGCACCGCATGGAGCAGGCCGAACAATGCCCCCGCCAGCGCCGCCACCACCACGCCCGCCCACAGGCCGAAGCCGGCATAGACGGTGATCCAGCCCGCAAAGGCCCCCACCGTCATGATGCCCTCGATGCCGAGATTGATGACGCCCGCGCGTTCGCACAGCAATTCACCCAGCGTGGCGAAGATCAGGGGCGAGGCAATGCGGATGGCCGCCGCCCACAGCGCCGTCGTGAACAGAATGGTGATCACATCCACGGGGTCACCTCCAGCGCAGCCGGTAGCGCGTGAACATCACCGCCGTCACCATGGTCAGAAGCGCGCTGGCCACCATGACATGGGCAATGTAACTGGGCACGCCTGCACTGCGGCTCATGGCGTCGGCGCCGACGAACACGGCCGCCACGAAAATGGCGGCGGCAATGACGCCAAGGGGGTGCAGCAGCGCCAGCATGGCCACCACAATGCCGGTGTAGCCAAAGCCCGGCGACAGATCGAGGGTGAGATTGCCCTTGAGGCCCGCCACCTCCGAAAACCCGCCCAGTGCCGCCAGACCGCCGGAAATGAGCGCCGTTCGGGCGATGACGCGGGCCACCGGAATACCGGCAAATTGCGCCGCCCTGGCATTATGGCCCACGGCGCGCATCTCATAGCCCAGCACCGTCTTGCGGTCGATGAACCACACTACCGCCGCCGCTGCCAGCGCCAGCACAAAGCCCCAGTGCAGGCGCAGGCCCTTCACCAGCCGGGGTAGTTGCGCGGCCTCCACCACCTTCTTGGACTGCGGCCAGCCCAGCCCCATGGGGTCCTTCAGCGGCCCCTCCAGCAGCAGGCTGACCAGCAGCAGGAAGATGAAGTTGAACAGCAGCGTGGTCACCACTTCGTCCACGCCGAAACGGGTCTTCATCAGGGCGGGCGCATAGAGAAGGACCGCTCCCCCCAGCATGGCCGCCAGCATCAGCACCGGCAGAAGTACCGGCGCGGGCAGCGGCAGAAGCCCCGTTCCCAGCACCACCGTCATCACCGCCCCGGCATAGAACTGGGCCTCGCCGCCGATGTTCCACAGTTTGGCGCGGAAGGCCACCGCCGCCGCCAGCCCGGTGAAGATCAGCGGGGTGGCCCGCGTCAGCGTTTCCATCACCGCAAAGCGCGACCCCAGCGACCCCTTCAGGATCAACGCAAACACCGTGAAGGGATTGGCCCCCGCTAGCATGACCAGAAGGGCGGCAAACAGGGCCGCCACCAGCAGCGCCAGCAACGGAAAGCCGAGCGTCAGCAGCAGCGACCGCTCGCTGCGCGGTTCAAGCCGCATGACTGTCGCCTCCGCCCGTATGGCCCGCCATCAGCAGGCCCAGTTCGCCGATGGACAGGCCGGCCCGCGGCCGGGCTTCGCTCAAATGGCCACGGTGCATGACGGCAATGCGGTCCGACAGGCTCAGCATCTCCTCCAGATCTTCCGAGATGAGGAGAATGCCCGCCCCGCGCGCCCGCGCCGCCAGCAACTGTTCATGCACATAGGCCACCGCCCCCACATCAAGCCCGCGCGTTGGCTGATTGGCCAGCACCACGCGGGGCGCCCGCGCCATCACCCGGCCCAGAATGAGCTTCTGCATGTTGCCGCCGGACAATAGCCTGACCGGCCCGTCCAGCCCCTGGCACTTGACCTGATAGGCCGCCACCGCCCGTTCCGCTGCGGCCCGCGCCGCCTGCCAGTCGATCAGGCCATGGCGCGAGAAGGGAGCCGCATCATAGCCCTCCGAGATGACATTCTCGGTAATGCTCATGTCACCGATCAGACCCTCGCTGTGGCGGTCCTCGGGAATGCGGCCAATGCCCTCCGCCACCATGCGGCGCGGCCCAGCTGCGGCCACTTCGCGTCCGGCCATCGCCAGCGTGCCGGAATCGGGCGCAAGGGTTCCGGCAATCACATCGGCCAGCAGTGTCTGGCCATTGCCCGAAACACCGGCAATGCCGATGATTTCTCCGGCGCGCAGTTCCACCCCGACATTGCGCAGCCACAGCGCCCCGCGATGGGCCGACACATCACGCAGTTCCAGCACCACGGCACCGGGCTCCTGCGGCTCCACCCTGGGCTGGGGCAGGGGGCGGCCCACCATCAGTTCAGCCAGTTCACTGCGGCTGGTGCCGGTGATCTGGCGCTCCGCCACCAGACGGCCCGAGCGCAGCACATAGACGCGCTCACAGGCGGCCAGAATTTCGTTGAGCTTGTGGGAAATGAAAATGACCGACAGGCCATGGGCCACGAAGCGCTTCAGCGTGGCAAAGAGCGAGGCCGACTCCTGCGGCGTCAGCACCGCCGTCGGCTCGTCGAGAATGAGAATGCGCGCCTCGCGGTAGAGCGCCTTGAGAATTTCCACGCGCTGGCGCTCACCTACCGTCAGCCCCGCCACCACCGCATCGGGGTCCACCTCCAGGCCGAAATCGCGCGCCAGGGCGGAAACCCGCGCCCGCGCCGCCCCCCGCGCCGAGGTGAGCCGCCACAGAGGCTCCGCCCCCAGCATGATGTTGTCGAGCACGGTCAGATTGTCGGCCAGGGTGAAATGCTGGTGCACCATGCCGATGCCCGCCGCGATGGCGGCATGCGGCGAGCCGGGCGGCAGCACCTCGCCCCGCACCGTGATCTCGCCCTCATCGGCCACATAATGGCCGAACAGAATGCTCATCAGCGTGGTCTTGCCGGCGCCGTTCTCGCCCAGCAGGCCGACGATTTCACCCACCTTCACAGCAAGCGATATCGCGTCATTGGCGGTCAGCGCGCCAAAGCGCTTGGTGATGTGCGACAGCCGGAGAACGCTCTCCGGCTGTGCTGTCGTGGGGTGCGGCATGACGGCTTACGAGGACTTGGGCTCGCTGTCGTCAATGGCCACGGTGAAGGCGCCCGACTTGATGGCCGCTTCCTTCTCGGCCACCTTCGCCTTCACCTCGGCGGGAATGACGCCGTCAAAGCTGCCGAAGGGGGCCAGCGAACAGCCGCCCGCCTTCATGAAGCTGTATTGGCCATAGTCATCGGCCTTGAAGCTCTTGGCCTTGATGGCGGCAATGGCTGCGTCGAGTGTGGGTTCAAAGTGCCACAGCGCCGAGGCCACCACGGTTTCGGGATAATCCTTCTGGGTGTCGATGACATTGCCCACCGCCAGAACCTTCTTTTCCTTGGCGGCATCCGACACGCCGAAACGTTCGGCATAGAGCAGGTCGGCCCCGGCATCGATCTGGGCCAGCGCCGTTTCCTTGGCCTTGGGCGGATCAAACCACGAGCCGATGAAGGCCACCTGGAACTTGGTATCGGGCTTCACTTCCTTCACCCCGGCCATGAAGGCGTTCATCAGCCGGTTCACTTCGGGAATGGGATAGCCGCCCACCATGCCGATGTTGCCGCTCTTGGTCATGGCCCCGGCCACCAGGCCGGTGAGATAGGAGGCGTCCTGAATGTAATTGTCGAACACCGCGAAATTGGCCAGTGCTGCATCCGGTTTGAAAGAAGAACCGATGAGGAAGGCGCGGTCGGGATAATCCTTGGCGACGGCCCGGGCGGCGTCTTCCACGGCAAAGGCCTCGCCCACTATGAGCTGGTGGCCCGCCTCGCAATATTCGCGCATCACCCGCTCATAGTCGGTGTTGGCCACCTTCTCCGAGAACACATATTCAATGTCGCCGCGCGCCTTGGCGGTGTTGGCGGCCTGGTGAATGCGGCTCACCCACTGCTGCTCCACCGGCACGGTGTAGACGGCGGCCATCTTGATGGGGCCTTCGGCGCGGGCCGCCCGCGATGTCAGACCGGCAAAGGGCATAAGCGCGCCAGCCGCAGAAGCCTTGATCAGGCCGCGGCGGGAAATGCGGAAGCTGGGAAGGGTCATGGTGTCCTCATGGCAGTGAAATTCAAGCGGTCCCGAGTTTTGCGGCAAATGCCCGCCGCCGTCGCCCGCCATGGGGTAATAGTCCACTGTTTTCTGTGCCCATGGCCTTCGCATATGCCGCAATTTGCGGCGGAAACCGGGGGGCGGGCCAGTCGTTTGCCGTGACGTGCGGCGGCGGCTCAGGGCGCGGGCGGCTGGTCCAGGGGTTTCACCAGCAGCAGGCGCAAGTCCCCCTCGGGCTGAAAATCCCGGGCTTCAAACACGAAGTGCCGGTCATCGAGCCGCTTGAGACCGTTCCAGCAGGTGCTGAGAATATGCCCGTCACTGCCCTTGTCCACCACCAGCCGAAACTGGCCGATCGGACCCAGCCAGTTGTTGGCAGTGGTGAGGATATATTGCACATCCGCCCCCTGCAGCGTGTCGCTGCCGCTGGCGGCCAGGCGCTTGCCGACACCGCTGCGAAAACCATTGTCGGGGCAGAAGGCCTTCAGCTCATCACCCTTCAGGCTCTCCTTGGTCACGAAAAAATAGCCGGGCACCGGGCGATAGTCGTGTTCCACATGCACGGTTTTGCCGGCGGGAAAGGTCTGGAACCAGTAGAAGGCAACAGAGGTGTCCCAATGCAGGCTGGGCAAGGGTTCATTATTGGCGCCGAAGGCCGATGACCAGTCAATGAGGCCATGCTGCTCCAGTTCGGCACGCGCTGCGGGCGGCAGCGCCTTCAGTTTTGCATCCAGGGCCTGATTGGCCGCCTCGTCACCCCCGCCCGGCACCGGCGGAATGCCGTATTTGGCCAGCACTGCCGTGAGGTCAATGCCGAAGCGGGCGACCCGGACGCTGGCCTGCGGCGTCACCGGCCTGCCATCCACCTGAACGCGGAAATCCATGAAGTTGACCGGGTCGGTGCCGGAGATGGCGTAATTGCTGTCCTGATCGAAGCTGAGCAGCGGCAGCGGAAAGGCCACCAGCGTGGTGATGTCGGCAGTGCCGGTGTTGGTGAAATCATAGGCGACATGAACCGCCGCTTCACCGATCAGAAGGTCCTCCCGGTCGATGCGGATGCTGGCACTGCTGGTATAGACCAGCCCCCCCGCCGCCAGCGTGGCGGTTGAATCATTGCCATGGGCCGGCGGCACCAGCACCGCCAGCATCACTGCCAGTTGCCACAACCGCCTCATGCCGCACCTCGTCCCCTTTGCTTTTAGCGCATTCTGAACCCGGTTGACAGGGCGGGCGCCGCGCGGTCTGCTGGCGCCAGCCAAGGCGGAAACGCCCAGGGAGGATACGGCATGGTGCCGGAAGACGTGGTTCGCAGCCTGCCGTGCTGGCAGGGTGAGATCGGCCTGACGCCTCTGGCGGGCGGCATGAGCAACGCCGCCTTCATCGTCACCGATGCCACCGGGCGCTATGTGGCCCGCGTCGGCGATGACCACCACGTCCACCATATTTCCAGGGGCCGCGAGGCCAATGCCAGCCGGGCTGCGGCCCGGCTTGGCCTGTCGCCGGAACTGATCCATGAGCAGCCGGGGGTTCTGGTGCTGCGCTATCTCGATGCCCGCCCCCTGACGCCGGAGGGGGTGCGGGCAAGGCTCGCCGACTGTGCTGATCTCATTCACCGCTGCCACAGCGGCATGGCCCACGAAGTGTCCGGCCCGCCCGGCTTTTTCTGGGTGTTTCATGTGCTGCGCGACTATGCCCAGACGCTGCGGGCAGCGGATCATCCGGTGGTGGCCGATCTGCCGGGGCTTCTGGCGGTGGCGCGTGAACTGGAGGCGGCCCAAATCCCCCTGCCCATCGTCTTCACCCACAATGACCTGCTGGCCGCCAATTTCCTTGATGACGGCAGCCGCCTGTGGCTCATCGACTGGGAGTTTTCCGGCTTCGGCACGGCCCTGTTCGACCTGGCCTCGCTTTCCGCCAACAACAGTTTTTCCGCCGACGAGGAACAGCGCCTCCTCACCCTGTATTTCGGCCATGCGCCGGACCGGGCGCTGGCCCGCGCCTATTCCGCCACCAAAACGGCGGCCGCCCTGCGCGAGGCGCTGTGGGGCCATGTCTCTGGCATTCACCTGCGCGTGCCGGGTGTTGATTATGATGCCTATGCCGCCGACAATCTCGCCCGCTTTGAAACCTATTACACCGAACACAGAAAGAGTTTTGGATCGTGAATCATGATTGAGCTTCCCTCTCATGCCGACGTGGTGGTCATTGGCGGCGGCATCATCGGCTGTTCCACCGCCTATCATCTGGCGCGCGATCACAAGCTCAAGGTGGTGCTGCTGGAGCAGAACCGGCTCACCTCCGGTTCCACCTGGCATGCGGCCGGGCTGGTGGGCCAGTTGCGCTCCTCGGCCTCCATCACCCAGGTGCTGAAATATTCGGTGGAGCTGTATCGCACCCTCGATCAGGAAACGGGGCTGGAAACCGGCTGGAAAATGACCGGCTGCCTTCGCCTCGCCACCAATGACGACCGCTGGACCGAGTTCAAGCGCCTGGCCACCACGGCCAAGAGCTTCGGCATGGAGATGCACCTCATCTCGCCTGCCGAGGTGAAGGCCATGTGGCCGCTCATGACGGTCGATGATCTGGTGGGCGCCTCCTGGCTGCCCACCGATGGTCAGGCCTCGCCCTCCGACATCACCCAGTCGCTGGCCAAGGGTGCGCGCCTGCATGGCGCCCGGCTCATCGAGGGGGCACGGGTTGAAGGCTTCGAGATGAAGAACGGGCGCATCACCGCCGTCAACACCAATCGGGGCGTGATCAAAACCGAAAAGGTGGTGAACTGCGCCGGTCAGTGGGCCAGGCAGCTGGGCGCCATGGTGGGGGTTTCTGTGCCGCTTCAGGCAGTGCGCCACCAGTATGTGATCACCGAAAAGGTGCCGGGCCTGTCGCCCAATGCCGCGACCTTGCGTGACCCCGACCGCCGCACCTATTTCAAGGAGGAGGTGGGTGGCCTCGTCTTCGGCGGCTATGAGCCGGACCCCGTCAACTGGACCACGGGCGACATTCCCGCTGATTTTGAATTCCAGTTGTTCGAGGATGACTTCGACCACTTCGAACAGCACATGACCGAGGCCCTGGCCCGCGTGCCGGCGCTGGAAACCGTGGGCATCAAGAAGATGATCAACGGACCGGAGAGCTTCACGCCGGACGGCAATTTCATCCTCGGCCTGGCCCCCGAATGCCCGAACTTCTTCGTCGGCGCGGGCTTCAACGCCTTCGGCATTGCCTCAGGCGGCGGGGCGGGCTGGGTGCTGGCCGATTGGGTAGCCAGGGGCGAAGCGCCCATGGATCTGTGGACGGTGGACATTCGCCGCTTCTCCAAACTGCATGCCGACCGCGACTGGACAGCGGCGCGCACGGCCGAAGCCTATGGCAAGCACTACACCGTGGCCTTCCCGCATGAGGAATATGAAAGCGGCAGGCCCGCCATTGTGTCGCCCCTCTATGACCGCCTGAAGGATCTCAACGCCTGCTTCGGCTCCAAGCTCGGCTGGGAACGCGCCAACTGGTTTGCGCCCGCGGGCGTGGCCCCGCGTGACATCTATTCCATGGGGCGGCAGAACTGGTTTTCTCATGTGGGCGCCGAACACCGCGCGGTGCGCGAGGCGGCAGGCCTGTTTGACCAGTCCTCCTTTGCCAAGTTTGAACTGAAGGGCAGGGATGCAGGCCCGGCGCTTTCACTCATCTGCGCCAATGAGGTGGAGCGCCCGCCGGGCCGCCTCACCTATACCCAGATGCTGAACAGCCGCGGTGGCATCGAATGTGATCTCACCGTGGCGCGCCTCGCCGAGGATCATTATTACATCGTCACCGGCACCGGCTTCCGCACCCATGACTTCGCCTGGATTGCCGATCACATTCCCACCGGTGCCAGGGCCCGCCTCACCGATGTGACCGAAGACTATGCCACGCTGGTGCTGATGGGGCCGAAGGCCCGCACCATTCTTCAGCAGGTCACCACGGCGGATGTGTCCAATGAAGCCTTCCCCTTCGGGACGGCCCGGATCATCCCCGTCGCCGGTTATCCGGTCCGGGCGCTGCGCGTCACCTATGTGGGTGAACTGGGCTGGGAACTACACATGGAAAAGGCCGGCGCAGGCGCAGTGTTTGATGCCCTCATGGCGGCGGGCGGGCGCTTCGGCCTCGCTCCTGCGGGCTATCGCGCCATCGAGTCGCTCAGGCTGGAAAAATTCTATCGCGCCTGGGCCGCCGACATCACCCCCAATGACACGCCCTTCCAGGCGGGCCTTGGCTGGGCGGTGAAGCTGAAGGGGGGCAAGCCGTTCATTGGCCGCGCCGCCCTGGCTGCCGCAGCGGACAAGCCCCTCACCAAGCTGCTGGCCGGCTTCACCACGGCGCGTGAGGATGTGGTGCTGGCCGGACGCGAGACCATTTTGCGCAACGGCAAATTCGCGGGCTATCTCACCAGCGGCGGCTACGGCTATTCCCTGGGCCGCCCCATCGGCATGGGCTATATCCGCAATGCCGAGGGTGTTGATGCCGCCTATGTGGAGGCGGGCAGCTATGAACTGGTGGTGGCCAATGAGGTGGTGCAGGCCAACGTCCACCTCAAACCCCTGTGGGATCCGGAAAACCTGCGCGTGAAGGCCTGATCGCCCCGCCCGCCGACGGAGAGAGAAGGCATTTCCGTCGGTGGAATGCCGTTTCCAAGCATTGACCCCCCGGTGGCCGACGTCTAGTCTCTGCGCTGCTGAAGGTTCTCCGTCGCCATCCGGCCCGGAGCTAAGAGGGAACATGGAAGATGGGCTCATCCCATCCCGCCATGGCTGCCCCCGCAACTGTCAGCGGCGAGTCCGTTTCTCATGCCACTGCGCCCTGCGCGGGAAGGCGAAACGGGCACTGACCCGCGAGCCAGGAGACCTGCCTTGAGCGTCACCTCAACCGGGATGCGGGGAGCGTCCAGGGCTTGGGTTTTCCCCAGCGGTGACAACACCGCTGGCGGGCGTTTGCAAAACTCCCATCGGCACAGATCAGAACCGGCACCCGAAAAGGGGCCAACGGGAGTGCAGCATGAAGTCCGTCTCCATGATTTTTTATCTCAGCAGCGCCGCCATCGCCCTGGCGGGCGTGGCCCTGGCCGAACCTGTTGATCTCGGCACCATCAATGTTCTGGCCAACCGCAGCGCCACCGAAGACGCCAAGGTCGGCTCCACCGTCAACACGGTGAGCGAAAAGCACATCAGAATGACGGCCCAGCCGACGGTGGCCGACTATCTGGCGGCCCTGCCGGGCGTGTCGGTGTCCTCGCCCGGCGGCGTAGGCCAGGAAACCACCCTGATCGTGCGCGGCGCCGACAAGAAATATGTGAAGACCCTGTTCAACGGCATCGACATTTCCGACACCACCTCGCCGCAGGTGCAGCCCTCCATCGAACATTTCCTCGCCGATGGCCTGAGCGAGATCCAAGTCCTCAAGGGTTCGCAGGGCACCCTCTATGGCTCCGATGCCGTGGCGGGGGTCATCGGCATGTCCACCCTGGGCCAGCCGGAAGACGGCATCCATGCCGAACTGGGCGCCGAGGGCGGTTCCTTCGCCACCTTCCGCTCGCACGCCAAGGTGACGGCGGCGGGCAATGGCGGCAAGATGGCGCTGGGTGTTTCCGGCATGAACACCAAGGGCATTTCCGCCGCCGAGGAACACGCCGGCAACCACGAACGCGATGCCTACAAGAACATCGGCCTCACCTTTGCCGGCGAGCAGCAGATGAACGATGTGCTGACCCTGTTTGGCTCGGCCCTCAGCATCACCTCCACCGCCGCTTATGATGACAGTGGCAACCCGCCCCTGGACAATCCTGACAATGAAACCCGTGGCACCCGCCAGGGCGCGCGCGCCGGCGCAAAGCTCAATCTGTTCGGCGGGCGGGTGGAAAACATCACCTCGGCCCAGGTCTTCAACACCGACCGCGACATCCACTCCGTCTCGCTGTTCGGCCCCTATGACGGCAATTTCAACGGCACCCGGAGCAGGATTGACGATCAGCTGAGCTTCACCGTCAACGATGCCCTGAAGCTTGTGGCCGGCGCCGACTATGAGTGGCAGAAGGCCACCATCACCGACTTTGCCGTTGCCAGCCATGATGCCAGCAACGGCGGCCTGTGGGGCGAGGCCATCATAACCCCGCTCGCGGGCCTCACCCTCACCGCTTCGCTCCGCCGTGATGACCACGGCCAGTTCGGCAGCCACACCACCTGGCGCACCACCGCTGCCCATCAGTTTGGCAGCGGCACAAGGCTGCACGGATCCATCGGCACCGGCTTCCGCGCCCCCAGCCTCTATGAGCTTTACGATGCCTGGTCAGGCAGCCCCGATCTGAAACCCGAAAAAAGCTTCTCCTGGGATGTGGGGCTTGGCCACACGCTGCTGGACGGCAGGCTGACGCTGGACGCCACCCTGTTCGGCCTCGATACCGACAACCTCATCGATTATTCCTTCGTCACCTTCCGTTATCAGCAGGTGCCCGGCACCACCAGGCGGCACGGGCTTGAACTGTCGGCAGCCTGGGAGGCCAGCGACTGGCTCACCCTGACTGCGGCCTACACCTGGACCCATGCCAAAGATGCCTCGGCTGTGCGCCGCCCGCGGGTGCCGAAGCATGATCTGGCCCTGTCGGCCCTCATCACCCCGGCCGAGAAATGGACCCTTGCCGCCACCGCCCGTTATGTCCACGACACGGTGGATGTGGTTGCGGGCAACAGTGTCAGCCTCGATGACTATGTCCTGCTCAATGCCCGGCTCGCCTATCAGCTCACCGATGCCATGGAAGTCCATGTACGCGGCGAGAACCTGCTCAATCAGGACTATCAGGTCATCAAGGGCTACGGCACGCCCGACATTGCCGCCTATGGTGGTCTGACGGTGAGGTTCTGATGGCTCTGCGGCAGGCAGCGGCGGGAATGCTGGCGCTCTGGGCGCTCACCCTGCCGCTGTCGGCTGCGCCGGGCCGGGTGGCCTCGCTTAATGTCTGCACCGATCAATTGGTGCTGGCCCTGGCCGCCCCCGGCCAGATCGCCGCATTGTCGCGCTTTGCCGGTGATCCGCGACTTTCCGCCAGCGCCGCCAGGGCCCGGGGCCAGCCCACCACGCGCGGCACCGCCGAGGAAGTGTTCTCCCTCAGACCCGATCTGGTGGTGACCGGCGCCTTCAGCCTGCACAACACCACAGCACTGCTCCGCCAGCTGGGCTTTACGGTGGAGGAATTCGGCTTCGACAGTGATGTCAGCGCCATTCCCGCGGGCCTGCGCCGCATGGGCAGGCTTCTCGGCCGCGAGGCCGAGGCCGAAGCGCAGGCCATGGCCTTTGCGGATGAGCTGCACCGCCTTGCCACGCCGGCCTGTGGGCAGCGGCCGCTCGCCATCATTTACGAACAGAACGGCGTCAGCCTGGGGGCAGGCACGCTGGCCGATTCCGCCCTCACCCTGGCCGGTTTCCGCAACCTTGCCGCCGAAGCAGGCATCACGGGCATGGGGCCACTGCCGCTGGAGGCGCTGGTGAAGGCCCGGCCCGATCTGGTGATCTTCGCCGGTTACCGGGAGGATGCCCCGGCCCTTGCCGACCAGATCACCAGCCATCCCGCCTTTGCCGCCCTTCATGCCCGTGTGGAACGCGATGTGCTGCCGCCCGCCGCCCTGTCCTGCGCGGCCCCGGCGGCCCTTGCCGCGCTGGCTGCCCTGCGCCGGCTTCGTGACCAGTTCAGCCCCTGTGGGGCCGCGCCATGAGCCGCGCCCTGAACCCCCTGCTGGCGGTGCTGGTGCTGGTGCTGTTTGTGGTGTCGCTGCTGGTCGGGCCTGCCCATCTCGGCATCATGGAAAGTTTGCGGGGCTTCATGGCGGGTGGCAGCGAGGCAACGGCCATCATCCTGCGCGACATCCGCCTGCCGCGCGCGCTGCTCGGCCTCCTCACTGGCGCCAGCCTTGGCCTGTCGGGCGCGGTGCTGCAGGGCCTGCTGCGCAACCCGTTGGCCGACCCCGGCCTCATCGGCGTGTCAGCCACCGCCTCGCTGGGCGCGGTGGTGGTCTTCTATTCCGGTCTGGCCGGGCTTTCCACGCTGCTGCTGCCACTCGGCGCCCTGCTGGGTGGCGCGGTGGCGGTGGTGATCCTTCTGGCGGTGGCGGGCCGGGGCAATTCCACCCTCACCCTCATTCTTGCCGGTGTTGCCCTGTCGTCGCTGGCGGGGGCGCTCATTTCGCTGGCCCTCAACCTGTCGCGCAATCCCTTTGCCGCCTATGAAATCTCCTTCTGGCTGCTGGGGTCGCTCAAGGACCGCAGCATGGCCCATGTCTACATGGTAGCCCCCCTCATGCTGGCCGGCTTTGGCCTGATGGCGCTGGCCGCCCGCGCGCTTGATGCCCTGTCGCTTGGCGAGGAAGCCGCCCACAGCCTGGGGGTGGACCTGAAGCGTCTGCGCCTTCTGGTCATTGGCGGCGTGGCGCTGGCCACGGGTGCCGCCACGGCGGTCACCGGCATGATCGGCTTCATCGGTCTGGTTGTGCCCCATCTGGTGCGGCCCTTCACGCGCGGTCTGCCGTCGGCCGTGCTGTTGCCGTCAGCCCTGGGCGGGGCGGCGCTGCTGCTCGCCGCCGACAGCTTCACCCGGCTCGTCACCACCAATGTGGAACTGAATGTCGGTGTGGTGACCGCCCTCATCGGGGCGCCGTTCTTTTTCTGGCTGGTGTTCCGCACCGAAGGGGAGGCGGCCTGATGCCCCTTGCCGCCCATGCCATCACCGTCAGTCTGGGGCAGCGCACCGTGCTTCAGGACATCTCCTTTGCCCTGGCAGCCGGCACGGTGGTGGGTCTGCTTGGCCCCAATGGCGCCGGCAAGTCCACCCTGCTGCGCGCCCTTGCCGGTCTTCTGCCCCATGCCGGCACGGTCATGCTGGCGGGGGCAGCAAGTGCGGGCCTCACCGCCGCCGAGCGTGCCCGGCGGCTTGCCTATCTGCCGCAGCAGCGCATCATTTCCTGGCCCCTGCCGGTGGCCGATGTGGTCATGCTGGGGCGCCTGCCGGGCCGCCGGCTGGGGGCGCGCCCCAGCGCCCAGGACCATGCCCAGGTCGATCAGGCCATGGCCATGCTTGACCTTGAAGGTCTGCGTCAGCGTCCGGCCACGGCGCTGTCCGGTGGGGAGCAGGCCCGCGTGCTCATGGCCCGCGCCGTGGCCCAGGCCACTCCGGTTCTGCTCGCCGATGAACCGGCGGCAGGTCTGGATCCTGCCCATCAGATCCACCTCATGATGGTGCTGCGCCAGCTGGCGGGGCAGGGTAGGTGTGTTCTGGTGTCGCTGCATGACCTGGCGCTGGCAGGGCGCTGGTGTGACCGGCTGCTGGTGCTGAAGGACGGCGCGCTGGTGGCCGACGGTGCGCCCGCCGCCGTGCTGACCGCCGCAACCATCCGGGCCGCCTTCGGCGTCGAGGCCGCCTTCACGGCCGATGGCGCGGTGCTGGCTCCGGTGGCGCTGGCGGGGAGGTCCGCATGACCGCCCGGCTCAATGGGGTTGAGCATCATCCGCTGCATCCGCCACAGGTGCAGGCGGCGGCGGCTTCGGCGCTGCTGTTGCGCCGGATCGGGGGCCTCGCGGCCATCACCGGCTCGCTGCTTCTGCATGTGTCGCTGGCCATGGCCTTCGCCCTTGGTCTGGCCCGCGCCGGCAGCGAGGCAGTCCGTCTGTCGCGTGCCGATGCCATTGCCGTGGAACTGGTGACGCTGGCGGCACCGCCCGCCGCCGTGGCCCAACCCCTGCCGGAAGCGCCGCCGCCGCAGATAGCCGAAGCGCCGTTCACGCCTTTGCCTGAACCCGCCAAGGCCGCAGCCGTGCCGCTGACCGAAGCCGTGGCCGCCGCGCCGCTGGCCGAACCCGTGGCCGCTGCCCCGGCCCCTGCCGCCGCCCCGGTCCCCCCGGTGATGAAAGCCAGGCCGCCCCAGGCCGCCCCCGCGGCATCGGCGAAGCGCCAGCCCAGGGCAAGCCGCCCCCAGCCGGAGACCGCCACGGCTGCCGAACGGGTGGTGCGCCGCGTCAGTCCGCACCGGGGCGTGGGGGTTCAGGCCGCCCGCCCGCCCCAGGCCGCCTCATCGGCCGGGTCAGGCAGCTACAGAAATGCGCTCATCCGCCATGCGGGCCGCATCCGGCCCGACTGGAACGGCAAGGCCGGTTCGGTCCGTCTTTCCTTCACGGTGAACCGGGCCGGAAGGCTTGTGGCCATTTCCGTGCTGAACGGCTCGGGCCTGCCGGGCCTTGATGCCGCCACCCTGGCTGCCGCCCGCCGCATTCAGCCCTATCCGCGCCCGCCCGACACGGTGCCCGGCGGCAGTTTTGCCTTCGTCATGAATGTCAGCACGCGTTAGCCCGGCCTGACGTGGGATCGCATCTGAGCGTCCGCGCAACGGGGCGCGGGCGGTCAGCCTGCGGACCCGTGTCCTGACCGGCAGCAGTGAGGCGGCTTCAGGGCCGTCGCTATTGCGCCGCTTGATTTTCGAGAGGGGCAAGCCCCAGTAGCGCCTTCAGCGGGTCGCGCTTATGCACCAGATCGGCCAGCGTGTATTGATCCAGCACCGCCATGAAGGCCGAGAGGGCCTTGTTCAGAATCTGGCGGAACTCGCATTCCGGTGCCAGCACGCAGGTGTTGGTCATCATGGCAAAGCATTCGGTCAGGTCGAGATTTTCCTCGGTGGTGCGCACCACCTGGCCGACATTGATGTCCTCCGGGCGTTTGGCCAGAATGACACCGCCGGTGCGCCCCCGCACGGTGGTGACAAAGCCGCCCTGGGCCAGCGACTGGGCAATCTTGGTCAGATGGTTTTCGGAGATGTTATAGGCAGCGGCCACCCGCGCGATGGACACCGGTTCATCGGGCCGCAACGCGCAATACATCAGCAGGCGCATGGCGTGGTTGGTGTGGAGCGTGACGCGCATGAGACGAAGTCCTCCTGATCTGCCGGCGGGCAGTCTGCTGACCTTCACCATACAACACAAGGACGCCCTCGTCCTATGCACTTTATCGGCACGGCCATGGTGCGCAAGCATGTGTCATAATGACAGTCTAAGTTGCCGCAAGCGCAAGATTTTGCGGCGCAGCATGAACGTCGAAAGCTGTGGTTTCCTGAATTGCCACGCCATTTGAAATAGGCTTATATCGATCTCCTGCGCCTGCGGGAGGTTGAGGAAGCCGTAGTCGTCATCATAACGAAATAAACCGTGGCTACCCGCCTAGGTGTCGGAAGCGTCTTACAAATGGAGAAGGACATGCTGAAATTCGCGGGAAAGATTCTTTCCCTTACCGCCGTCACGCTGATGGCGTCCACCTCGCTGGTGCGCGCCCAGTCGGCGGAACTGATCGACGCCGCCAAGAAGGAAGGTGAACTCACCGTCATCGCGCTGCCCCATGACTGGTGCGGCTATGGCGCGGTCATCGAAGGCTTCAAGGCCAAGTACGGCCTCAAGGTCAACGAACTGAACCCCGATGCCGGCTCTTCGGATGAAGTCGAAGCCATCAAGGCCAACAAGGACAACAAGGGCCCGCAGGCGCCGGACGTGATCGACGTCGGCCTGTCCTATGGTCCGACCGCCAAGGCCGAAGGCCTGATCCAGCCCTACAAGGTCTCGACCTGGGATTCGATCCCCGACACCGCCAAGGATGCCGAAGGCTACTGGTATGGTGACTATTACGGCGTGCTCGCCTTCCTGGTGAACAAGGATCTGGTGAAGACGGCGCCGGCCGACTGGGCCGACCTCCTGAAGGACGACTACAAGAACGCCGTCGCGCTCGCCGGTGACCCGCGCGCCTCCAACCAGGCCATTCAGGGCGTCTATGCCGCCGGCCTGTCCAAGGGTGCCGCTGCCGGTGAAGCCGCTGGCAAGGCCGGTCTCGACTATTTCAAGGAGCTGAACGGCAAGGGCAACTTCGTGCCGGTCATCGGCAAGGCTGCCACCCTGGCCCAGGGTCAGACCCCGATCCTCGTGACCTGGGACTACAACGCGCTGTCGGGCCGCGACACGCTGAAGGGCAACCCGCCGGTGGACGTGGTGGTGCCGAAGACCGGCGTTGTGGCCGGTGTCTACGTGCAGGCCATCTCGGCCTTCGCGCCGCACCCGAACGCCGCCAAGCTGTGGATGGAATATCTCTATTCGGATGAAGGCCAGATCGGCTGGCTCAAGGGCTACTGCCACCCCATCCGCTTCGGCGATCTGTCGAAGAACGGCAAGCTCCCGGCTGACCTGATGGCCAACATGCCGCCGGCGTCTGCCTATGAAGCGGCGGTGTTCCCCACCCTCGATGAGCAGAAGGCTGCCAAGGAAGCCATCACCAAGGGTTGGGACTCCGTGGTGGGTGCCAACGTCCAGTAACATCTGAACACTGGGCCGGGCTGCCTCTCCGGGGGTGGCCCGGCCTGGGTTACGGGGCACACGGGGCACAATATGACCAACATGGCCGCAGCAAGTGGACCGGCGCCGCAGCGCCTGCGCCTGCCTTTGGCCTGGGTCGGCATTGTGCCGTTCCTGCTTTTTGCCCTGCTGTTTCTCATTCTGCCGACCCTCAATCTTGTCATCGGCGCCTTTCAGGACAACAGCGGCGCCTTCTCCCTCGCCAGCATCTATGAGCTGTGGAACAATCCCAAGATTGTTGCTGCCTACTGGATTTCCATCAAGATCAGCGCCATTTCCGCTCTTCTGGGTGCTCTGGCCGGGTTTTTCATTGCCCTTGCCATTGTGCGCGGCGGGCTTGCGCCATGGGTGCGCTCGGCCACGCTGACCTTTTCCGGGGTCGCTTCCAATTTTGCCGGCGTGCCGCTGGCCTTCTCCTTCCTGGCCACCATGGGCAGGCTCGGCCTCGTCACCGTGTTCCTGCGCGATGTCCTGGGCATCGACATCTACCGCTCCGGCTTCAATCCGCTCAATTCCTGGGGGCTCATAATCGTCTATCTGTTTTTCCAGATCCCGCTGATGGTGGTCATCATCACCCCCGCCATCGACGGGCTGAAGCGCGAATGGAGCGAGGCGGCGGCAACCCTTGGTGCCTCCAACGCCCAGTTCTGGCGCATGGTGGCGCTGCCGGTGCTGTGGCCATCGCTGCTCGGCACCTTCATTCTGCTGTTTGCCAACGCCTTCGGCGCCATTGCCACCGCCTATGCCTTCACCGGCTCGTCGCTCAACATCGTGCCCATCCTGCTCTATGCGCAAATCCGCGGCGACGTGCTCTATAACCCGCATCTTGGCTATGCCCTGGCCTTCGGCATGATCGTCATCACCGGCCTGGCCAATGTCTTCTACATCTGGCTGCGCATGCGTTCCGAACGGTGGCTCAAATGAAGAACAGCCGCATCTGGGCCTGGCTCACCATGCTGGCGGGGGCCACCTATTTCTTCCTGCCGCTCATCGCCACGCTGGAATTTTCCCTGCGCATGCGGCGCGGCGAATACTCGCTCGATGCCTATCGCGTGGTGCTGGCCGACCCGCGCTTCCGCGATACCTTCTCCTATTCGGTCGTCGTCGCCGTCTTCACCATCCTGCTGGGGGTTCTGCTGGTGGTGCCCACCGCCTACTGGATCCGGCTGAAACTGCCGAAGATGCGGCCCGTGGTGGAGTTCATCACGCTCCTTCCGCTCATCATCCCGGCCATTGTCATCGTCTTCGGCTATATCCGCATGTATGGTTCCAATTCGGTGCTGCCTTTCCTCTCCAACCAGCGCGGCACCGACCTCCTGCTCATCATCGGCTATGCCACACTGGCGCTGCCCTACATGTATCGCGCAGTGGACACGGGGCTGCGCACCATCGATGTCCGCACCCTCACCGAGGCGGCGCAGATTCTGGGCGCCGGCTGGGCCACCATCATCGGGCGCATCATCCTGCCCAATGTGCTGATTGCGGTTCTGTCCGGGGCCTTTCTCACCTTTGCCATCGTCATCGGCGAATTCACCATGGCGGCCCTGCTGAACGCCCCGGCCTTCGGCCCCTATCTGCAATTGATGGGCGCCAACCGCGCCTATGAACCAGCCGCACTGGCCGTCATTTCCTTTGCCATCACCTGGGGCTGCATGTCGCTGATCCAGTATCTGTCGCGTTACGCCCCCAAGTCCGCCACCACCCCGCAGCATTGAGACACCCCATGGCCGATACCTTTCTTTCCATCAAGGATGTGTCCAAGAGCTTCGGCCCCGTGCAGGTGGTGAAGAATTTCAACCTCGACATCGACAAGGGCGAGTTCGTGTCCTTCCTCGGCCCGTCGGGCTGCGGCAAGACCACCATGCTGCGCATGGTAGCGGGATTCGAGGAACCCACCTCCGGCACCATCATGATCGGCGATCAGGATGTGACCCATCTGAAGCCGAACCAGCGCAACATCGGCATGGTGTTTCAGGCCTATGCCCTGTTCCCCAACCTCACGGTGAAGCAGAACATCGGCTTCGGCCTGAAGGTGGCGGGCGCGCCCAAGGCAGAGATTGATGAGCGCGTGCAGGAAATGCTGGAAATCATCAAGCTGCCACAGTTCGGCGACCGCTATCCCTTCCAGCTTTCCGGCGGCCAGCAGCAGCGCATCGCCCTGGCCCGCGCCATTGCGGTGAAGCCGCAGGTGCTGTTGCTTGATGAGCCGCTGTCAGCCCTCGACGCCAAGATCCGCGTGTCGCTGCGCGATGAAATCCGTTCGATCCAGCGCAAGCTTGGCATCACCACCATATTCGTGACCCATGACCAGGAAGAGGCGCTGTCCATGTCCGACCGCATCGTGGTCATGCATGACGGCAAGGCCGAACAGATCGGCACCCCCTTCGATATCTACAATCACCCCGCCACGCGCTTTGCCGCCAACTTTGTCGGCACCCTCAATGTGCTGGACGCCAGGGTGGCCGATCCGAAGAAGGGTCTGGTGCTGATCGGCGATGACAAGGTCGAAGTGGGCAGCGAGATCAACCTCTCAGCCCACGCCAAGGACAGCGTGGTGGCGCTGGCGCTGCGGCCCGAGGCCGTATCGGTGGGCAAGCGCAAGGGCCGCGACAGCAGCGTCACCGGCACCATTGCCGATGTTCATTTCCTGGGCTCGGTCATCCGCATCCGGGCCAAGGTGGCCGGCGCCAATCTGCTGGTGGACACCTTCAACGATCCCGACCAGGCACCGCCGCGGCGCGGCGACAAGGTGGCCCTCAGCTTCGCCGCCAAGGACCTGCTGCTGCTGAATGACTAGAGCAGCCTGACTTTTGA